>Ga0163215_100457_pt1 | contig 69120 bp, 62 predicted proteins | sample SynspAceP_FD_185934 | JGI IMG/M metagenome (GOLD analysis project Ga0163215, IMG submission 185934) | Saline lake microbial communities from Ace Lake in Antarctica - Synechococcus sp. Ace-P (Hybrid Assembly) | ecosystem: Environmental > Aquatic > Non-marine Saline and Alkaline > Saline | place... | reverse complement strand
TTTTCCTTGTCCTGAATGGAAAAAGAGATAATCAGAACGAAGAAACACACAAGCAAAGACATGAGATCGGCAAAGGTCACGAGCCAGTCCGGGGCACCGCCCCCACCCCCCTCGCGGGCCTTGCGAGGCATTTAAGCAGCCTCGCTCGCCTGAATTCCCGTCCTGGCGCTTTCCGGCAGGTACGAAATCAGGGCTTCCTTGACGGCATCCGGGCTTTTGTTGCCTCGAAGCTGCATCACGCCATCAATAATCAGGCTCTGGTTCAATTCTTCAGTTTTGAATTTTGAGCCCAACTTATCTGCAACCGGTATACAGATCACGTTTGCGATAAGAGCTCCGTAAAGTGTCGTCAACAACGCGATCGCCATGGATGGCCCAATAGCGGATGGATCATCCATATTGGCCAGCATCTGCACGAGACCGACCAGAGTTCCAATCATTCCGAATGCCGGGGCTGAATCGCCAAGCGCCTTGAACACGCGCTGCCCTTCTTCAAGACGTTCCAGAAAAAGATCCCGCTCCCGCTCCATCGCATCACGAATGAAAGCCGCTTCGTACCCATCTGTGACGTATTGAACGCCCTTTGCCAGAGTTGGGTCGCTAACCTCAACTTCCTCAAGGCCTAATGGTCCGCTGCGCCGAACAACATCTGCCAGTTCTGCAATTTTCTCAATCAGGCTGCGAGCATCCGATTTTTTATGCTTGAACGCCACTCGGCCGCCGGTTGCAAAAGCACCCATCAGCCCCGAAAGAGGAAATCGAATCAGTGTTGCAGCCAGACCGCCACCGATCACGATCAGCATAGAGGGAACATCCACAAACTGTGAAAGATTGCCACCCAGAAAAATCGCCACAACGACAACAGAAAAACTGATGACGATGCCAAGAATGGAAGCCAGATCCATAAGATTGCCGCCCCGGTCTATTGTTTACACAAACTCAAGGACCCTGATTAGCGGAATGAAGCTAAAAAACTGATAATATATTGAAGAATGCGTTACGCCGCACCAATGCGCAGCAAATCGTGAAGATGCAGAATGCCGACAGCCTTGTCATCCTTGACGACAAACACCGCTGTGATCTGCGAGGAATGAAGCACCTCCAGTGCTTTTGCTGCCAGCATGTCCTCGGAAATTGATTTGGGATCCCGGGTCATGACGTCATCAACCGAGAGCGCCAACAGATCGCCCTCCAAATGCCGCCGCAAATCGCCATCAGTAATGATACCGATCAAACGCTCTGCGCCATCAACAATGCCGAGTGCACCAAAGCCTTTCGCTGTCATCAGAACCAGAGCTTCCTTCATGGACGTCTGACTGGAAACCAGCGGCAGAGATTCACCGCGATGCATAATGTCGCGTACATAACGCAGAGTCGCGCCCAGTTTACCGCCAGGGTGAAACACACCAAAATCATTGGCGCTGAACCCCCTTGCTTCCAGCAGGGCAACAGCCAGTGCGTCACCCAAGGCCAATTGCAGCAGCGTCGACGTTGTCGGCGCAAGACCGTGTGGACAGGCTTCCTTGATCTTCGGCAAAGCCAGAACAACATCTGAAGCTCTTGCAAGGGCACTATCCGCACCACACGTAATGGCTATCAACGGCACATTGTAGCGTCTAGAATATTGGATAAGATTGCTCAATTCCGGCGTCTCGCCAGACCAGGACAAGGCCAGAACCGCATCATGTTCTGTAATCATTCCCAGATCGCCATGGCTGGCTTCAGCGGGATGAACAAAAAAGGATGGTGTGCCAGTGGAGGCAAAAGTTGCAGCAAGCTTTCCTGCGACATGACCACTTTTACCCATACCTGTCACGATCACCCGCCCCTTGATGCCGAGCATTAGGCTGATTGCATCAGCAATGGCCTGTGACAGGGGCCCCTCCAGCGCCGCGAGCACAGCTTCCACGCCCCGAATTCCGGTCTGCAAACTTGTGCGCACGGAAACAGTTGTGTCTGGCATGTCAGAAGCAACAGAAGTCAGTTGGGTCACGGCAAACTCGTTATAACAAAGGATGATGAGCCGCTTGTAACATGTTTTCACATGCAGAAAAGGCCCCATTAAATCTACTCAAATGGCAGCTGGTAAGGGCTTATTAACCATAAAAACGCAAAACATACGTATCTGTTTAGGAATTAAAACGTGGCGCGACAGCTGACCCGAGCGATCTCCAATGCAATCATGTTCAGTCTGTGTCTGGTGTCTTTTGCATCCGCGCAGGAGCAAGGGGTATTTGACGCGGACAATCTTGAGTTCCGGGACGCAGAGGTGCAGCCACTTGATACTGAAACCGGGCTACGGCTGGGAAGTTTTCAGGTCAACTCGCAGATCGAAGCAGGTATCTCTCATCAGCAAACCGAAACCACCGAGGACAGCAACCAGACAACACAGACCCTAAGTGTTGAAACTCAGATTGAGTCTCAGTGGTCTCGCCACGAGCTTCGGTTGGAAACGCTTTTGGAGGCTGCAACCCGTCGCGGACTGAGAGTTCAGGATTGGACTGTAGGGATCGTTGCCAGTGGCAGACGTGACATCTCCGGCAGACTATCTGCAAATGGTGAATTACGCCTGTCTCACGATGTCTCGGAAGATGACCAGGACCAAACCAATTATGGCGCAACGGCAGGGCTGCGGCTTGCCCCAGGCCCACTTGAGATGAATTTAAGGGGTTCTGTAGATTTACGCAGAGTTGGCGATCCGGTCGCAGGCTCCGACAATGGAAATGATTTCCGGGATCTGGAAGCTGAAATGCGGTTAGCTTACAATCGTGGAGCCATTCTCGCGCCATTTGTGGAAACACGCGTAACACATCGCCGTACCGGAATGATCGACGGGTTTGATGGCAATGCGACCAGGTGGGAATTGCGCACTGGTCTTCAAATCGACCGAGGAGAAAAGCTGACTGGTGAAGTGTCCGTCGGGATCGGCCATATCAGACCAAAAGATTCTGAGCGTGAGCATCTCAACGCGCTGTTGTGGGCCGCATCGCTAACCTGGTCACCTGTTCGCCTCACCACCGTTACGGCGACAGCTTCCACCGGCCTGGAATTCAGTCAAACAACAGATCTGACCGACAGCACTATGACCAGCGGCATCCGCTCCACTGACATTGCGCTGCGCGTTGAGCGCAGTTTCAACCATCGTCTCGATGGCTTCGCAACGGCCGATTACAATTACAGTGCTTACGGCGATATCGATCGCAGCGACGAAACCATGCTGTTTTCAACCGGCCTGACCTATAAGCTAACGCCAGACAGCAGCCTGTTTGCAAGCTTCACGCATGAACGCAATGAAAGCAGTGGCAGCGATCAGGCGGAAGACGATGAGATAAACAACGGATTGGCGGTCAGGCTACAGATACGACACTAAAGGGCGGCAGCCTACAGCCCCAGAATGATATCCAGTTCAGCCCGGAAGCCACTTTCGATATCTTCGCGGTCTAGAGCAAACGCTACATTGGCCGCCAAAAATCCGATCTTTGAGCCGCAATCAAATGTTTGCCCATGGAATTCCTGCCCGAAAAAAGATTGCTCCGACATCAATTCGACCATCGCATCGGTGATCTGAATTTCATTGCCCGCACCCGCTTTCTGGCGCGACAGAATGTCAAAGATTTCAGGTTGCAAAATGTAGCGTCCATTAATGAACAGATTGGACGGCGCAACGCTTGGATCCGGCTTTTCAACCATCTCTGAAATCTTGAAGGCACTGCCCCCACCATCCTGCACATCGTCGCCGACGCCCACAATACCGTACCGATGGGTAAATTCCGGTGCACATTGCTCCACCGACAGAATATTACCGCCTGTACGCTCATATAAGCTGCACATATTGGCCAGGCACGGTGTCTCCGACTTCATGACCATATCCGGCAACAACAAAGCGAATGGTTCATTTCCAACAAGGTCTCGTGCGCACCACACCGCATGCCCCAGGCCGAGAGGGAATTGCTGGCGCGTAAAACTGGAAGAGCCTGCTGGCGGCAAATCCCTGCGCAATTCTTCCAAAGCCTCAGTTTTTCCGCGCGCTTCGAGGGTCGCTTCCAATTCAACCTGAACATCGAAATGGTCTTCAATAACGCCCTTGTTCCGGCCGGTAACAAAAATGAAATGCTCAATACCTGCAGCACGCGCTTCATCTACAGCATACTGAATCACGGGTCGGTCCACGACCGTCAGCATTTCTTTTGGCATGGCTTTGGTGGCTGGGAGAAAGCGGGTACCAAGTCCCGCCACAGGGAAAACTGCTTTACGGATGCGCTGCGACATTATGTTGCCAAACTCCTATAGCACTTGATTCTTTAAGTTATAATCGCATGATGATCGGGCTGCGTTAACGATTTATTGGTAACAAAGCATTAACCATATGATTCTGTTGATACAATTTAATAACAACGGTTTTAGCTTATGAAGAATGTTATGACGAAAATTCATCTGCGTTTCCTGTCGGCTCTCTTCGCTGTTGCATTTCTATTTCCTGCAAATGCTTATGCTGACGCTTTTGACAATTGGGTTCGCGATTTCTGGCCAACGGCACGCGCCGCGGGCGTCTCTGCAAGCACCTACAATGCGGCTTTCGCCGGTGTTCGCCCCGATGAGACAATCCTGAAAAGTGCCAGCAATCAGGCCGAGTTTGTGCGCCCGATCTGGAGCTATCTTGACAGCGCCATTTCAGACAAGAGACTGTCGAATGGCAAAAAGAAGCTGATTGAATATCGCTCCACTCTGGATGCCATTGAAGCGCGCTACGGCGTTGACCGGCATATTGTCGTCGCCGTATGGGGCATGGAATCATCTTACGGGGCCGTGCTGGACAATCCCAAAATCGTCAAAAGCGTGATCCGCTCCCTTGCCACGCTTGCTTATGCGGATCGCAGGCGCAAAAAATTCGGACGCCAGCAATTGGTGGCTGCGCTCAAAATTCTTGAACGCGGCGACATACACCCTGCCGGCATGACCGGGTCCTGGGCAGGCGCCATGGGCCACACTCAGTTCATCCCGACAACCTATCAGGCCTATGCGGTTGATTTCGATGGCGATGGACGTCGAAATATTTGGACCTCCATTCCTGACGCGTTGGGCTCTACGGCTGCCTATCTCAAAAAGATGGGTTGGCGCACTGGTGAAACATGGGGTTACGAAGTCGTCCTTCCCAGCAACTTCAACTATGAACTTGCTGACGAAAAGACACAGCGAACCCTGGGCGAGTGGAACCGACTTGGTGTGAGCCGCACTGGCTCCAGAAACTTCCCAAGGCCGACCGACAAGGCTGGGCTTTTCATGCCAAGTGGCGCAAGAGGCCCTGCGTTCCTGCTGCTGAAAAACTTTCGGGTGATCAAGCGCTACAACAACGCCAATTCCTATGCTCTTGCTGTCGGCCATTTGGGAGACCGACTGCGCGGCGGCAACACCTTTGCAAAAAGCTGGCCGAGGGACGCCAAGCCCCTCACCCGGTCTGACAAAAAGGCATTGCAGCAATTACTGCAGGCCAAAGGTCTCTATAATGGTGCAATCGACGGTAAAATCGGGGCAAGATCCCGCGCAGCCATTCGTCAGTACCAGAATAAAATAGGCCACATTCCGGACGGTTACGCTTCGACCGATATCCTCGGTAAGCTCATGGGCAGCTAACTGCCGAACCAGATAAGTGAACATGTGCGAGCCAGATCTTTAACAAGGTCTGGCTCGTTTTTTTGGCGCGTGGATAAATCGTGATCCAGGCCTTTTGGCTTGGGCAGGCAGGTGTTATAAAAACAAAATCAAATCCAGCCCATATATGAATGAGTGGCATATAATGCGTAATCGGACCTGGAAATTCGGATCAAAACAACTCTCCCGCGTTGTCCTGATCGGCATCTGTCTGACAATTTTTAGTTTGGTGGTAGAGCCCGCCACTGCTGCGCCCATGATCAAGCCATCCCTTCCCGCATCGGCCGCTTCGACTGGTCTGCCAGTGATACAGGTACAGGAAGGCGGATTTCTGAAACGCCTTTTCCGCGGCAGACGCGCCAAGCGTGAACCGCAAAGGGCACAGCCAAAAGCGAACAGGCCTCGCGTCAAACGTTCCCAACCACGCCCACCAGCGCAAGTCATACAAAGTGCGCCAGAGATCAAACAGGTCGACAAAAACCCGGATGCACGCCGGATTCTTGTACTTGGAGATTTCTTTGGAGCCAGCCTTGCATTGGGCCTGGCCGAAAGTTTTGCACAGGACAGAACCGTCGCCATCGATTCGTCGACCAACGGCACGTCCGGCTTTGTACGCTATGATACATTCAACTGGGACGCTCATCTGAGAACTGTTCTGGGAGATCCCGAATTGGGCGGCAAAGCTGACTTGATTGTCGTCATGATGGGCGGCAATGACCGCCAATTCTTCCGCTCTCCAAAGCGCATCAGTCTGGATACGAATGAATGGCGCGAACAATATGAAGCAAATGTGGATGCTTTCGCCGAAAGACTGGAAGCGACCGAACTCCCTGTTATATGGGTTGGTATGCCGCCGGTACGAGGGCCCAAAACCTCAGCGCATCTGGCCAATCTGACAACCACTTATAAATCGGAAGCAGAGGAAATCGGCGCACGTTATGTCGATATCTGGGACGCCTTTGCCAATGAAGCGGGTGTCTATGATGATAATGGTCCTGACATCAATGGCCAGCAAGCCCAGTTGCGGCGCAGCGATGGATTTGGTCTCAGTACAACCGGGCGTGAAAAGCTCACCTTCTTCGTCAAACGTCAGGTGGATCGATATCTCAGCGGCAGTGGGGCTGTTGCGGGCACACCAGGCGGCGTTGTCTTTACCGAAGACGGCCCGGTCATTCCGCTCTCCGGTTTTGCCCTGGAGGATGCAATTTCTCTGAAAGGCGGCGTACCGCTGGTCGGCCCACCAATGGATCCGGGCAAACCTTGGGAAGAAGTTTCCAATGCGTATAACGTGCTGATAAGGGGCGTCGCTCTGAGTGCGCCAACCACCCGCGCAGACAATTTCTCGTGGCCGCCGCAAGTAGAGTAAGCGGCGATCACGGAAATTAAAGAGATCTACCGGGGCAGAACGGTCGCGCCCATCAAATCCTTATCAATGGAATGCGCAGCCTGACGGCCTTCGCGAATTGCCCATACCACAAGGGACTGACCACGGCGGATATCACCTGCGGCATACACCTTGTCGATCGAGGTTTTATAGGATTTTTCATCCGCCAATACGTTGGAGCGCCGGTCGCGATCGAGTGCATCACCGGCTTCAGCCAACAGGCCTTCTTCCTTCGGACCGGAAAACCCAATGGCGATGAACGCAAGATCCGCCTTGATGAAAAACTCTTCACCAGGAATCGGCTGGCGCGTGTCGTCCACCCGCACACATTTCACATGGGTCAGCACCCCATCTTCTTCCACGAAGCCCAGCGTTGCAGCCTGAAATTCACGTTCCGCACCTTCCGCTTGTGATGAGGAAGTCCGAAACTTGGTGGGCCAATATGGCCAGACCATCATCTTGTCTTCCCTGATCGGCGGCACAACGCGAATATCAAGCTGAGTAACCGCAAGGGCCCCCTGCCGGAAAGCTGTTCCAACGCAGTCAGACGCGGTATCACCGCCGCCCACGACGACGACATGCTTGCCGCCAGCCCAGATCTCCGTTTCGTCCCCAAGGCTCTCACCACCAACGCGCCGATTCTGCTGCACCAGATATGGCATCGCATAGTGCACGCCTTCCATATCAAGTCCTTCCAGACCCGGGTCTCTTGGGGTTTCGGCACCGCCGGTCAACAGAACGGCATCAAACTCGGATTGCAAGTCGGCCAATGGCTTGGTGCCGCCAATATCGGTGTTGAAATGGAAGGTCACACCTTCTGCTTCCATCTGTTCAACGCGCCGGTCGATATAATGTTTTTCCATTTTGAAATCGGGAATGCCGTAACGCAGCAAGCCGCCAGCATGGGCGTAACGCTCAAACAGATGGACATCATGTCCAACGCGGGCCAATTGCTGAGCAGCAGCCATTCCAGCCGGACCAGAGCCGACGACCGCAATTTTCTTGCCGGTTTTCTCTTCACAGATTTCCGGGGCGATCAAACCCAGATCATAGGCCTTATCGGCAATGGCCTGCTCAATCGTTTTAATACTGACCGGCGCATCTTCCAGATTCAGCGTACAGGCTTCTTCACATGGAGCCGGGCAAATGCGTCCGGTAAATTCCGGAAAATTATTGGTAGAATGCAGATTACGCGCGGCCTCTTCCCAATCGCCATTGTAGACCAGATCATTCCAATCCGGGATCTGATTGTTGACCGGGCAGCCGGTTGGCCCATGACAATAAGGCACACCGCAATCCATGCAGCGTGCTGCCTGACGTGCCACTTCCTGATCCGGCAGCGGAATGGTGAATTCCCCGAAATGCCTGATTCTGTCCGACGCTGGCTGAAATTTTGCCTGCTGCCGATCAATTTCCAGAAAGCCTGTTACTTTTCCCATTACGTCACCATTCCTAATTTCCGGCGTGTTTTCCGGCTCTGGCGGACCAATTGACAGTACCGCGCAGATTTATCTGTGTTTCTTCCCAAGACCGCAAAGCAGCGCAGTTATCTGCACGCCTCACGCGTCACCCGTTAAGCGGATGTACGCGAAAGGCTGCTATTACGTTTCTGTTCCATTTCCAGCAATGCGCGACGGTAATCAACCGGCATCACTTTGACGAATTTCGGTCGGAACTCATCCCAGTTAGCCAGTATGTTCTGAGCAAGGCTGGAACCAGTATAGTGCACGTGGCTCGATATCAGCTTGTACAACCGTTCTTCATCGCGGCTTGTCATGTTCGAAGACACATCCACGCGGCCATGGTGCTCGATATCACCGCCATGATGATGCAATTGCTCCATCAGATCATCTTCTTCAGGCACTGGTTCCAGATCAACCATCGACAGATTGCACCGTTCGGCAAATGTACCATCTTCATCCAGCACGTAAGCAACGCCACCTGAGATGCCGGCTGCAAAGTTGCGCCCGGTTGGACCAAGCACCGCAACAACACCGCCGGTCATATACTCGCAACCGTGATCACCAACACCTTCTACAACAGCAACGGCACCGGAGTTCCGAACTGCGAACCGTTCACCGGCAACACCACGGAAATAGGCTTCACCTTCAACAGCACCGTAAAGCACAGTGTTACCAACAATCATCGAATGTTCTGGTACGATCTTCGTGTCTTTCGGCGGGCGCACAACCAAGCGTCCACCACACAGGCCCTTGCCAACATAATCATTGGCATCACCTTGCAGATCAATCGACACACCACGTGTCACAAAGGCACCGAAAGACTGACCGGCCGTTCCGTTCAACTGAATGGAAATCGTGTCGTCTGGCAAACCCTTCATGCCATAACGTTTGGCAACTTCGCCACTCAACATGGCACCGGCAGACCGATTGCGATTCTGGATTTCCGAAACGATTGTAACCGGTGTTTTGTTTTCCAATGCCGGCATTGCCTCAGCAATGAACTTGCGGTCCAGGACATCCTGTATTGGATGGTTCTGCAACTGCGTATGACGGATTTCATCAGGCTCAGCATCCGGTTTGAAGAACAGGCCAGAGAACTCAAGGCCCTCGCTTTTGCCCTGGGCAATGACGCGATCTTGCTGCAACAGCTGAGACTGGCCGACCAGATCTTCAAATTTCCGGATCCCCATGGTCGCCATGAGCTGACGTACTTCTTCTGCAACATAGAAGAAGTAATTGACAATATGCTCCGGTGTTCCACGGAAACGCTTGCGCAGAACAGGGTCCTGCGTGGCAATTCCTACTGGGCATGTGTTCAAATGGCATTTGCGCATCATCAGGCAGCCTGCAGCAATCAAAGGAGCTGTTGAAAACCCAAACTCATCCGCACCAAGCAATGCACCAATCACAACATCACGGCCCGTTTTCAGGCCGCCATCCACTTGCAGGGCAATGCGCGAGCGCAAGCCGTTCAGCACAAGTGTCTGATGTGTTTCCGCAAGTCCAAGTTCCCAAGGGCTACCTGCATGTTTCAGGGAGGTAAGCGGCGATGCCCCGGTTCCACCTTCAAAGCCGGAGATCGTAATGTGATCAGCCCGTGCTTTCGCAACACCGGCTGCAACCGTTCCAACACCAACCTCGGACACCAGCTTCACCGATACATCCGCCGCTGGATTGACGTTTTTCAGATCATAAATGAGCTGAGCCAGATCCTCGATGGAATAAATATCATGGTGAGGTGGCGGAGAAATCAGCCCTACACCCGGTGTGGAATGACGCACTTTCGCAATCACTGCATCCACCTTGTGACCCGGCAATTGTCCGCCCTCGCCCGGCTTGGCACCCTGCGCCACTTTAATCTGCATCATGTCGGAATTGACCAGATATTCTGTGGTCACGCCAAAGCGACCAGAGGCAATTTGTTTGATGGCGGAGCGTTTCGGGTTTGGTCGACCATCCGGCAGCGGCTGGAACCGCTCGGGCTGTTCACCACCCTCACCCGTATTGGACTTGCCGCCGATCCGATTCATTGCAATAGCGAGCGTAGAATGCGCTTCCATGCTGATGGATCCGAAGGACATGGCACCGGTTGAGAAGCGTTTCACAATATCGGCAGCAGATTCCACCTCATCAATCGGGATGGTTTCATTCGCCAATTGAATGTCGAACAGACCACGCAGTGTCATCAACACTTCAGACTGATCGTTTATCGCCTCGGCATATTCCTGATAATCTGCCCAGCTTTCACCACGCACCGCATGCTGCAGCTTGGCAACGGCATCCGGTGTCCAGGCATGAGCTTCACCGCGCACGCGATACATGTATTCACCGCCCACATCCAACGAAGTACGCAACACAGGATCATCGCCAAAGGCGCCATCGTGCCGGGTCAGCGTTTCTTCCGAAACTTCCTTTAGGCCGATGCCTTCAATTTGTGTCGCCGTTCCGAAGAAGAAGCGTTTTACAAAACCCGTTTTCAGGCCAACAGCATCAAAAATCTGCGCGCCGCAATAAGACTGATAAGTGGAGATGCCCATTTTGGACATCACTTTCAAAATACCTTTATCAATAGATTTGATATAGCGCTGCACCACTTCCTGCGCATCCACCACATCCGGGAAATCACCGCGCGTATGCATGTCCGACAGGGTTTCAAATGCCAGATAAGGGTTTATCGCTTCTGCCCCATAGCCAGCCAGAACACAGAAATGATGCACTTCACGCGCCTCACCTGTTTCCACGACAAGACCAACAGAAGTGCGAAGCCCTTTACGGATCAAATGATGATGAACGGCTGCGGTTGCCAGCAAAGCCGGGATTGCAATTCTCTTCTTATCGATCAGCCTGTCTGACAGAATGATGATGTTGTAGCCGTTCTGCACGGCGCGTTCTGAACGCTCACACAGTCGGTCAAGGGCCGCCTCCATACCAGCAGCGCCTGTGTCGGCATTGTAGGTAATATCCAGCGTTTGCGTCTGGAATTGATTGTCACCAATGTCGCTGATCGCCCGGATTTTCTCCAGATCATCATTGCTCAAAATCGGTTGACGCACTTCAAGGCGCTTGCGCTCTGACTGCCCTTCCAGATCGAACAGGTTTGGCCGTGGGCCGATAAACGACACCAGACTCATCACAATCTCTTCGCGGATCGGATCGATCGGCGGATTCGTGACCTGAGCAAAATTCTGCTTGAAATAGGTATAAAGCAATTTGGATTTTTGGCTCAGCGCCGAAATCGGCGTGTCCGTTCCCATGGATCCCAAGGCTTCCTGACCCGTTGTCGCCATGGGCGCCATCAAGATCTTCAGATCTTCCTGGCTATAGCCAAACGCCTGTTGCCGGTCGAGCAGACTTGCATGGGAATGCGGCGCTCTTGCCCCAACTGGCGGCAGATCCTCAAGCACGATCTGTGTCCGGGCCAACCATTCCTTATAGGGATTTGCATTGGCAATCCGGGCCTTCAATTCATCATCAGCGATGATGCGGCCTTCTTCCAAATCAATCAGCAGCATTTTCCCTGGCTGCAGACGCCATTTTTTCACGATACGGGACTCGTCGATCGGCAAAACGCCCACTTCTGACGCCATAATAACGCAGCCATCATCTGTCTGCACATAGCGCGCAGGCCGCAGCCCGTTACGATCCAAAGTCGCCGCTATCTGGCGTCCATCGGTAAAGGCAATAGCGGCAGGACCATCCCATGGTTCCATCATGGCCGCGTGATAAGCATAAAAGGCACGGCGATCTTCACCCATCAGCGGGTTTCCTGCCCAGGCTTCCGGCACCAGCATCATGGCTGCATGGGACAGCTCATATCCGCCCATTGTGAGGAATTCCAGAGCGTTGTCGAAACAGGCTGTGTCTGATTGCCCTTCATAGGAAATTGGCCACAGCTTCGGCATGGAATCACCGAACAACGGAGATTTTACCGACGCCTGGCGCGCGGCCATCCAGTTGACATTGCCGCGAAGTGTATTGATTTCGCCATTATGGGCCACCATCCGATAGGGATGAGCCAATTTCCAGGACGGAAATGTATTTGTTGAAAAGCGCTGATGCACAAGCGCCAGAGCAGATTTGAACAGCGGATTTTTCAAATCCACATAATAGGGCCCAAGCTGATCGGCCAGAAACATGCCTTTATAGACGATGGTCCGCGACGACAGCGACACGACATAAAAGTCAGTGTCTTCTGCGCCATTATTGGCATCATAAATCCGGTTGGAAATCATTTTGCGCATCAGGAACAGCTTGCGCTCAAACGCGTCCTGATCTTCGATCTCCGAGCCACGGCCAATAAACACCTGCCGCGAATACGGCTCGGTTGCCAGAACCAGCTTTGACAGGCCGGCATTATTAACGGGCACATCGCGCCAGCCAAGCACAACCTGATTACAGCTTGTTACAACATCTTCGACCATGCGTTCAAAATCAGCGCGCGTGGCCTCATCCTGAGGCATGAACAGAAATCCGACCGCATAATTGCCCGGTTCCGGAAGATCAAATTCGCAAACATCCTTGAACAGGCCATGTGGCATCTGGCTCAACAAGCCAGCGCCATCACCCATCAAGGGGTCAGCACCAACAGCACCGCGATGTTCCAGATTTTCAAGAATCTGAATGCCGTCCTCAATGATCTTATGAGTCGCACCACTCTTCATATTGGCAATAAAACCAACACCGCAGGCATCATGTTCATTCGCCGGATTATAAAGGCCCTGCGCGGCAGGAACACCATTATGGTGTTGTGTACCCGGCCGACGTTCGGTGTCTTTGTGTTTGGGTGCAGGATTCCGCACGGTCATATCAGCCGGTCCAACTGTGTTGAGCAGAGATACTCTCTTTTGCGTCATTTCCAACACTCCAAACGTTTGGGTCACAAATCATTGTGTCCCGTCATTGTCATTCGCTCCCGAATTTGGCGACAGGCCTTCATTCGGGTCGCGCTTTCCTGAATTTCAGGAACGCGGCTCGGGCGAGCGGGCCGGCAAATGCCGATGCTCATGTTTTGGGTCACGCGGCCGTCATGGCCGCTTCTGGCATACGAATCCACCCGAGGGGCTTTTGCACCGACAGGCGAGGAATTCGCTACCGAACTCTGCAGAGAGCACACGGAATGAGTTTTGAGCCATTCCGTGTGCTCTCTGCAGAAGCGCAGATGATATCGCTCTACAAAGGATACCAATCGTAATTTAGGACAGCATTACTGTCCAATTACGTGCTGAAAATGCCAGATATGGGAACAAAGAGCAAGCCCATAATCGTAAGCGAAAAGCCTCCAAACCCCGTTTTCCCTCGCGTTATTGAAAGAAAAGACCGTTTATGCCGCACCTTTTTTCCAATTATTCCAGCAATGCGCAGCCAAACGCCTCTCACAGATCCGTGATGGAAAGGTGAGCCCACGTCACGTCTGTTTGATTTTCAATTGATTTCAAACTCAGTCATTGTTCCTCTTGTCAGACGCAACGGCGAAACGGCCTGCGGTCTGAACACAACAATATGAACCGGTCAATACACGGAGAAACCAATGTCCGCTTTCACTAAAACTACTCTGTCAGCCGTACTCGTTGCAGGCGCAATGGCAACAGCACTTTCCTCAGTTTCTATTTCCACAAATGCTGAAGCCGCAGGCGACGAAAAATGCTTCGGCGTTTCTCTTGCAGGCAAGAACGATTGTGCAGCCGGCCCCGGCACAACATGTGCAGGCACCTCCAAAGTTGATTATCAGGGCAACGCATGGAAACTCGTCCCAGCTGGCTCCTGCGAAACAATGGAATTTGATGGCGATCGCAAAGGCTCACTGGCCGCTCTGGAACGTGACATCCCAGCATAATTTTCATATGCAACACTTTCGGCCCGGAACGTGATACAACGTGTCGGGCCGAATACCCTTTAGATCGTTAGACCCTGAGACCTGATATGTTCCAGACCATGCCTCCCGCTTCCTCCGAAAAACGTGTAGATTCGCGTATTCCGGATCGGGCCGGTGTCGGGCTGAAAGCGGAACATTACTCAGACATACTTAATCTGAAACCTGATCTTGGTTGGTTTGAGGTTCACCCCGAAAACTATATGGGCGCTGGTGGCCCGCCACATCATTTTCTGGAAAGCATCCGCGAGCATTACCCGCTTTCCTTGCATGGCGTGGGATTATCCATTGGCGGAGAAGGCGCTTTAAACCAGGATCATCTTGGTCGCCTCAAAGATCTCAACGAACGTTATCAACCCGGATTGTTTTCTGAGCATCTGGCTTGGTGCAGTCATGAGACCCATTTCCTGAACGATCTGCTGCCTGTTCCTTACACTGAGCAGACCCTTGCGCGCGTTATCGAACACATCGACGAAGTGCAGCAGGTCATTGGACGGCAAATGCTGCTGGAAAACCCCTCGCTCTATGTGGCTTTCGACCAGTCATCCATGAGCGAAATAGAATTTCTCACCCGCATCACAGATCAAACCGGCTGTGGGCTGCTGCTGGACGTCAACAACGTTTATGTAAGCGCCACGAATCAGCAATATGATCCACAAAAATACATCGCTCAGTTCCCCTTACATATTGTCGGCGAAATTCATCTGGGTGGTCATGCACCCGATAAGGATGAAACCGGTGCTCCGCTGCTGATCGACGCTCATGACAGAGCTGTTGATGAAGCAGTCTGGGCCCTGTACGAACGAACCATTGTTCTCGGTGGGCCTCGCCCGACCTTGATTGAATGGGATAATGATGTGCCGGATTTTACCACTCTTCTGGATCAGGCCAAACAGGCTGAGCTGATAATGGAGCGTAATCCGCTGCTTGGCCGGCGTCATGGCTAGCGAAAGCCTGCGCCCATTTGCAGAAGCGCTTTTACAGCCGGGCAGCCCCGTGCCTGATGGCGTCATAAACCCCGATGGGGTGCCGGCAACAAAGCGATTTGATGTCTACCGCAACAACGTCATTGTCAGCCTCATTGATGCGCTTGCCAGCCGTTTTCCGGTGGTTCAGACCCTTGTAGGCGAAGAATTTTTTCAGGCTGCAGCAAGAGAATTCGTAATCAATCAGCCGCCTGCCTCTCCAGTCATGTTGCATTACGGAACCGGGTTTCCCGACTTTCTGGACGGTTTCCCTCCCGCAGCCTCCGTGCCTTATCTGGGCGATGTGGCGCGGTTGGAGAGCGCGCGCCGGTCTGCATACCATGCCGCCAACGCGCAACCGTTAGACCCGGCACAGCTTGAACAGATCGTACCAGACCAGTTTGAGGCTCTCACCTTTCAAACACACCCATCCCTGTGTCTGATTGAGTCTGACTACGCCATTTTATCAATCTGGCAATCCAACAGTCAGGGCAGTGAGTTGGATGTGCCAACCAATACGCCGCAGTCAGTTATGGTCTGTCGCCCGATGCTGGAGGTCGAAGTTCGTGGCCTGCCTCAAGGCGCATATGCTTTCTTATCCACCCTGCAACAAGGCGATACGCTTGGCGCAGCAGCCCAGGCAGGGCTTCTGTCCAATCCAGCCTTTGATTTAGCAACAACGTTAACTGGCGCCCTGTCAGCGAGCGTCTTCACTGAATTTAAAATAACAAAAAAATAGTTTGGGAACTTCCATGAACGGCATAATCGATTCACTCACACGGCTACATGACCGGGTATTTGGCGCGCTGGAGATAGAAACACAGGACTGGTTTCTGGGCCTCGCTGCCCGATTCGTCTTTGCAGCAACTCTGCTGGTCTATTTCTGGAATTCGGCGGCAACGAAGCTCGGCGACGGTATTCTCGGTTTCATAACGCCGTCCAGCGGAGCCTACATTCAGATTTTCCCCAAAGCATTTGAAGCTGCCGGGTATGACAGTTCTGCCCTTGCTCTGCATTATCATCTGATCGTCATTCTTGGCACATGGGCCGAATTTATTTTGCCCGCCCTCATTGTGATTGGCTTGTTCACCCGTCTTGCGAGCCTGGCCTTCATTGGCTTCATCGCTGTCATGACAATTGTCGACATTACCGGCCATGGAGCGGATGCAACAACCATTGGGGCATGGTTCGACGGTGACCCGGCATCTCTCATCATGGATCAGCGGGCCTTCTGGATTTTTGTGCTTCTGGTGCTGGTTATTAAAGGCGGTGGCAAATTGTCGGTGGATTTCCTTCTCGGGCGATCCAGAGGCTACTGATTACACCTGTCTTGAAATGAATGACGCAAGCCGCTACGGCTTGCGTCATGATGTTTGCAAGTGACAATTGGGCAGGTGCCTGCCCGCAGGTTCAAAAAGCTTTGGCTGATCTAGGGCCGGATGTTGCCCCAGCCTATGGCGGTGACGCGTTAAGTGCGGCAGTCAACGCCAGGCTTTCCGAAATTTTTGAAACGCCTGTTGAGAGCCTTATGATGGCAACCGGCTCGGCTGCCAATGCATTGGCCTTAGCCCATTTCGCCAAGCCCGGCGGCATTACCCTTGCCCATAAAAACGCTCACGTAATGGTCGATGAATATAATGGTCCTGAGCGCGTCAGCCCCGGTCTGAAAATTCTTGGCCTTTCGGGATACGCAGGCAAGCTGACCATTGATGGCCTCGGCGAGGTACTGCAACAGTTCCCTGATGGCGTATCACGGCAGGGACGTTTGACCTGCCTGTCGCTCACGCAGGCAACTGAACTTGGCCAGTCCTACACGCCAGCGGAGATTTCCGCTCTTGCGAATCTGGCAAAGCAGATCGGTTTGGGCGTTCATATGGATGGAGCACGCATTGCAAATGCCATCACTCACCTGAAATGTTCGCCTGCTGATCTAACTTGGCGGGCAGGTGTCGATTGCCTGTCACTTGGCTTCACTAAAAATGGGGCCTGGGCAGCAGATTTGCTGATCTTCTTTGACGGACAGTCAAGCGTCGAAGCCGGTTACATACGAAAACAAATGGGCCAGAACTTTTCCAAGCCCCGTTTCATGGCCGCCCAGATTCTTGCCATGCTGGAAAACGATACATGGTTGAAGAATGCCGGACACGCCAACCAGCAAGCAACCAATCTGGCCAACGGCCTTGCCGCCAGCGATAAATGCTCTGTGCCCTTGATGCCTCAATCCAATGAAGTCTTTGCCTATTTCGAAGCCCATGACATTGACAGATTGCAAAAAGCGGGTGCCAATTTCTATCCTTGGCCGGATGAGGACATTCCTGACAATCTGAAGCAAGCTGACAAAGCACTGATGCGCCTGGTCTGCAGCTTTGCCACCAGTTCAAAAGATGTCGAGGCTTTCCTCAACCAACTTGGCTAGAGCCCTCACATCAAAGGCTGACCGTTTTGCACGTCCTGATCAATGGAGGCCAGAACAACAGCCCCTTCTTCATCTTCAAAACCCAATGTCAGAACTTCAGACATGAATTTGCCAATTTGGCGTGGGGGGAAATTGACCACCGCCATCACCTTACGTCCCACAAGCATCTGTGGTGTGTAGTGGACCGTGATCTGAGCTGATGATTTCTTGATGCCAATGGCATCACCAAAATCGATCTTCATCTTGATGGAAGGTTTGCGCGCCTCTGGGTAAGGCTCTGCTTCGAGAATAGTTCCGACGCGGATATCCACCTTCAGAAAATCATCGAAAGTGATTTCGTTTTTTCGTTGCATGCTCTGAAGTCCGTTTTTGGTCGCGCAGTGAACCGCAACACCGAGTTTAGTCGGTCACTTTGCCCAATTCAATTGCACGCTTATGCGCAGCTCGAACTGTCTTTTCTATCAAAGGGGGCAGACCGTCAGACGCCATCAGAACATCCAGTCCAGCAGCTGTCGTGCCTTTCGGCGATGTCACATTCACACGGAGAGTCTCGGCACTGTCCGAAGACTGGTGCAGCAATTCCCCTGCCCCTGAAACGGTTTCCCGAGCCAGAATCATTGCCACATCTTCTGGCAATCCCAGCGCCACGCCCGCCTGAGCCATTGCTTCCACCAGATGGAACACATAGGCAGGACCACTTCCCGATACGGCTGTTACCGCATTAATGGCTTCTTCGCTGTCGACCCACACGGCCTTGCCAATAGCTTCCAACAATTCGGCAATGAAGTCCTTCTGCGGCGGTGTCATCTCCCGGGATGGAAACAACCCCGTCACCCCGCGCCCAACCAAAGCAGGTGTGTTCGGCATGGACCGGATAACCAGAGCCTCATTGCCGAATGTTTTGGTCAAAGTTGCAATCGTTATGCCTGCGGCGACCGACAGTACAATCATGCCAGTCGCATCGGATCGATCTGAAAAACCTGCCAGGCCCGGCAGCACTTTTCCCATCATCTGGGGTTTGACTGCCAGCATCAGCAGACCTGGCGTCGGCACATCATCGGCACTGTCATGAACGACAACGCCCTGACCCAGCAATTCTGCGCGTTGGTTATCGTTGAGGCCCGGGTCGATCACATGCATAGCGCCTTCGGCCAATCCTTTGGACAGCCAGCCCTGCAACATCGCACCGCCCATCTTGCCGGCGCCAACAAGCACAAGTGGCCGATCCTTATCTATCCCAACGCTCATACCTGATCAGGCCTCGCCAATGGTTTCAAACAAGGTGCCCGCCAGAGCATCGGGTGCGGATTTTCCAGCCCAGAGAATAAACTGAAAGGCTTGGTAGTAACGCTCGCACGCTTCAACGGAACCGGACAAAAGGGCTTCAAGCTGCTGATGTGTTGGTTCAACACCGCCTGACAACAGCAGAGACTGGCGAAACATCACCACGCCTTCTTCGGCCCATAAATCAAAATGGCCCATCCACAGCTGCTCATTCACCAGAGCAAGCAGACGAATGATTTCTCCACGATGTTTTTTAGTAACCTTGGCATCAAAGGCACAGGCCAGATGCAGTGCTTCTACTTCTTCCATCCATGAGAAAGAGACATGATAGTCGCACCAGCTACCAACCACAGTAATGGTTATTTCATCTTCACCTGAGCGCTCAAATACCCAATCATTCAAACCAGCTAACTGCTCTATGAAATCTACAGGGTTTGCATCACGCTCAAGTTCGACGTCGAGCATACTCATGGGAGACTCCCGCTACTGCCTCGTTACGTAAGGGTCAGAATCAACCCTTAACCCACTATATAGTGTGGCAAGTATGTGACGATACTATTTATACGATGGCAGAGCGTTTCCTGTGGACGAATCGGGATAACACTCCGTCCGTTTCATGGCTCAGGAAAGAACCGATTGTCAGGTTGGTTTTTTGGCCGCAGGTTTGCGGCTGGTGGTGCGTTTGGCGCTTTTCAGACTGTCGATTTCTTCGCGCAATGCCTGCAAATCGGCCCGCAATGTATCATTTTCATCACGTGCCATTGCGGCCATGTCGCGCACCGCCTCAAACTCTTCCCGCTGCACCAGATCCATATCCGACAGCAGTCGCTCCAACTGACTTTTCACTGCTGTTTCAGCTTCCCGGCGCACGCCTTGGGCAACACCAGCGGCATCAGTTGCCAGTTTTGCGATCTCATCGAGCAGACGACCTGAAGTACGTGCCATGATATTTATCCTTTGTTGTGCAGCTTATATGCGTCTTTCTGGCTCTAATCTCAAGACTCAGCGACAAAACACCTGACAGGATGCAAGCCTCAGATTAGAACCAATGACATTCGCAACAGTTTTGGTTCATTTGTGTCCACATTCGTTTTGCCTTTCCCGATGATAGATCCGGTACTCATTGAGTTCGGCCCGCTTGCCATTCGCTGGTATGCCCTTGGCTATATTGCCGGTATCCTTATCGGCTGGTGGTACGCGCGCCGCCTGCTTTCAAACGAACGGCTGTGGGCCCCGGCCCAACCGGCCATGTCCCCAACAGCGATTGATGACTTCCTGCTTTGGATGACACTTGGTGTCATTTTAGGTGGCCGCATCGGCTATGTGTTGTTTTACAATTTTGACGTCTATCTCAACAATCCATTGGAAGCGTTGAAACTTTGGCAGGGCGGAATGTCCTTCCATGGCGGCTTTATTGGTTCAATTCTAGCAATTATTCTGTTTGCGCGCAGTCGCGGCATACGTCTTTGGTCCTTGCTCGATATCTGCGCCATCTGCACGCCATTCGGCCTGTTCTTTGGCCGCCTGGCAAATTTCATCAATGCGGAACTCTGGGGCCGTCCCTCATCTGCACCATGGGCAATGGTGTTCCCAGGTGCCGGCCCGGAACCACGCCACCCTAGCCAATTATATGAAGCTGCCCTGGAGGGGATAATCCTGTTTGCCGTGTTATGGGGCCTGACGCATCTGTTTCGTGCCTTCAGGAAGCCGGGCCTGATTGCCGGTACGTTTACAGCTGGCTATGGCTTGTCCCGGTTCATCGTAGAATTTTTTCGCGAGCCGGATGCGCATATCGGCTTTCTCAGCGGATGGCTGACCATGGGCATGCTGCTATCCCTGCCAATGATAGCGCTCGGGCTTTGGGGTATCATCGGGTCCCGCCAGAGAACCCTTTAATCGGCAATCACAATGACTGATCTCAAGACCCGCATACTGGAAGATATTGCCCTGACCGGGCCCATGCCCCTGTCACGTTACATGAACCTGTGTCTTGGGGATCCCGTCTATGGTTACTACATGACCCGCGATCCGTTCGGTCATGGGGGCGATTTCACCACGGCTCCGGAAGTCAGCCAGATGTTTGGCGAACTCGTAGGCGCATGGCTTGTCTCCGCCTGGCAAGCTCTGGGCAGCCCATCGCGAACACGGGTGGCAGAGTTGGGCCCGGGACGTGGCACCTTGATGGCCGATTGTCTGCGCAGCCTGGCTCTTGAGCCTGATCTGCTGCGCGGTCTGGAAATCGACATGGTAGACATGAGCCCCACGCTTATAACCGCCCAGAAGAAAAAACTGTCGCACGCCCCCTGCCCGGTCCGTTGGCACAGCAGCTTGCCCGACAGTGATCTGCCGACTCTTTTGATTGCCAATGAATTCTTTGACGCTCTGCCAGTCCACATTCTCGTGAAAACGGAAAAGGGCATCGCAGAACGCCACGTTATTGCATCACAAGAGAACAAACTTGGTTTCGCTGATCTTCCAACCAAATTAAAAATCAGTCAGAGCCAAATTGATGCAACACCCTCTGGAACCGTGTTTGAACTATCGCCGGAGCGCAATGATGTTGCCAACACCATCGCTGCCGGGATCGATGCAAATGGCGGTGCTGCTCTCCTGATTGATTATGGCTATGTCCAGCCCAAAACCGGCGCAACCTTTCAGGCCCTCACAAATCACCAAATGGTGGACCCGCTGGATCAGCCCGGAGAAGCCGACCTTACCGCTCTGGTCGACTTCACATCATTGGAAAAATGTTTCAGATCAATGGGTATCCACGTGTCCGGCCCGGTCAGCCAGATGGATTTTTTGCTGGATCTGGGACTTCTGGAAAGAGCCGGACAATTGGGCTCAGATCAATCGCAAGAGATACAGATCGGCCTTCAGCAGGCTGTGACACGTCTCGTGTCCCCAAACGAAATGGGGACCCTCTTCAAAGTTCTGGCAGCGGCGAGTTTCGATGATCCGATGCCCGGTTTTCAGAAATCATCTTGATTTTACCCCATCAATCCGGTCACCTGTCCTCATGATCCAAACCTTTATCCCTGCCCCGTTCACAACGCACTCAGCCCTTGAAGGTGGAGGTATTCTGCATGGTTTCTTCGGCCGTCAGGGTGGCATCTCAAAGGGAATTTATGACAATTTGAATTGCGGCGTCGGGTCAGATGATGTGAAGGATCATGTCCACCACAATCGACAGGTGCTGACACAAACGCTCGTTGGAGAAAACTGGCCACTGATTACGCCCTACCAGATTCACAGCCCTGAATGTCTGGTTGTCACAGGCCCTTGGCCAAATGGGGAATCAGAGCAATGTGACGCCTTGGCAACGGCAACGCCCGGTATTGTGCTGGCAGTCGGGTCAGCAGATTGCGGTCCTGTCCTGTTTGCCGATGTGGAAAACCGTGTCGTGGGTGCGGCCCATTCCGGCTGGAAGGGGGCAATTGGCGGCGTATTGGAAAGTACGATTGCACAAATGGAGGCTCTTGGCGCAAAGCGTGAACGCATCCGTGCAGTTCTCGGCCCGACCATTTCCCAAAAGTCTTATGAAGTCGGCGCAGAATTCCGCCAGACATTCATTCAGCATGCCGCCGGAAATTCGGCCTACTTCGCCGAAGGGGCTAAGAATGGGCACTTTCAATTTGATCTGCCGTCCTACATTGTCGACAGATTAAACGCCTGCGGACTTGCCAATGCGGAATGGACCGGTCAATGTACCTACCTTGAGGAAACGGCGTTTTTCAGCTATCGCCGCACCACACACCGACAAGAGCCAGATTATGGCCGCCAACTAGCTGCAATTTCAATCACCTGATCAACTGCGAGAAAGCTCATGACCCTGCATTTTTCCCGCGAGGAATATGATCATCGACGCGAGCGTTTGCTGGCCGTGATGGAAGAAAATAATTTAGACGCCATGCTGCTGTTTTCTCAGGAAAGCATGTATTGGCTAACCGGATTTGACTCCTTCGGATTCTGCTTTTTCCAATGCCTGATCGTTCGCTCCAATGGCGACATGTCTTTGCTGACTCGCATGCCAGATCTGCGTCAGGCCCGACACACATCCACCATTGAAGACATCCATGTCTGGATGGATTGGGGTGAAGCCGGGCCGGTCAATCAGCTGCGTGATCTGATGGACAATCTGGATATGCTTGGCGAGAACATCGGTGTGGAATACGACACTCCGGGACTGACTGCCTTTTATGGCCGGCAGGTAGACGACAAGCTGAAAAGCTTCGGTAATCTCAACGACGTATCGACCCTCATTCCAGGCTTGCGAGTGCAGAAAAGCTTCGCCGAAATTGCCTATATCAGGGAAGCTGCGGAAATGGCTGACAATGCCTTTGAAGCAGGCCTTGCGATCATAAAGCCTGGTGCGAATGATGCCGATATTCTAGCTGCCATGCAGGGCTCGGTATTTGCAGCCGGCGGCAGTTATCCTGGCAATGGGTTTATCGTGGGCTCCGGCAAGGATGCATTGCTGTGCCGCACCAAATCCGGCCGCCGCACGTTGGAAGAACAAGATCAGGTAACACTCGAATTTGCAGGCGTATCAAAGAATTATCACAGCGCGCTGATGCGAACAGTCGTTGTGGGCGAGCCCACGCCCCGGCACCTTGAGCTGTTTGACGCGGCCGTAACAGCCTTGAAGGCCTGTGAAGAACAGATGGTGCCAGGCAAGACCTTTGGCGATGTGTTCGAAGCTCATGCCAGCGTTCTGGATGAACGAGGGCTGCATCCCCATCGCATCAACGCCTGTGGCTATTCACTGGGCGCGCGTTTCGCACCGTCCTGGATAGACACACCCATGTTCTATCGCAAAAATCCGTTTGTGATCCGCAAAAATATGAGTCTCTTCCTTCATATCATCATAATGGACAGCGAAACTGAGACTGCAATGACACTGGGGCGCACATATCTGACCACAGAAACCGTGCCGGAACCATTGTCACGTTTGCCAATTGAACTTGTAACGGTGAAGAGTTAGAGCACATTCCATGAATGTATTATTTGTGTCATGTCGCGCCTGCCTGATTTTTATCATGTGCGTTTTCCTCAGCGCATGCCTTGGCACGATTGAGGAAAATCTGCAGAAGGCCGAAACAGAAGCACAGGGTGAGGTTTATACACCCACTGTGACCTCCGAAGAGGTAGCGCCAATTGATGCCGCCCCGAAAATTCGCGCGTCCGGTCCAGCTTCCTTGGCACGGCTTGGTTTTGCACCAATTGAGGGCATTCCGAAAAATGTTGAAAACCGCCTGTCTGAAGCGCTGCGGCGCTCAGCATTTCGGCGCAACATGTTTCTGGTACCCAATGGCGATGCCTCGCAAAGCCATCTGGTAAGAGGCTATCTGTCTTTGGCCTCGAATTCCCTGGGAACCGTCATCGTCTACATTTGGGATATCAGCGCCAACAATGGCTCTTCCCCCCACCGTATCAGCGGTCAGATCCTGGCACCCAATGCAACCGCAAACTGGAACAGCATTGGTTCAGAATCACTTGATTTACTGGCTGTGCAGTCAATGGAAGCGATTATCGCATGGCTCAATACTGAGCTGGGCGCGGCCAAGGTGGACAAACGGGATATTGTCCCATTCCAATAACAGACCCAGGTCTGAGCAAATTGACCCGGGTTAAAACGGTAAGATCAAATAATATGCCGCTCCAGAGCGTGTTTTGTGGATCAAATGAGATTGTATGAACAAAACATGCTCTACCAGCTTTACACCGAGCGCCGCAGCTTGTTAGAAGCAGCACCATACGCGATCTTGGCCATGCCTCAGGACTGTTCCCAATGAAACTTATCGCCGGCAATTCCAATCCCGCCCTCGCAAAGTCGGTGGCGGAGTATCTGGACATTCCTCTAGCGCACTGCTCCGTCCGACGCTTCGCCGATCAGGAAATATTCGTAGAGATTCAGGAAAACATACGGGGCGAGGACGTCTTCGTTCTGCAATCCACCAGTTATCCGGCCAATGATCATCTGATGGAACTGCTGATCCTGATGGACGCGGCACGCCGATCCTCAGCCAAGCGCATCACCGCGGTCGTCCCCTATTTTGGCTATGCTCGTCAGGACAGAAAACATGCCGCTCGCACGCCGATTTCAGCGAAGCTGGTGTCCAATCTCATTACCGAGGCAGGCGCTGACCGGGTGCTGACATTGGATTTGCATGCAGGTCAGATTCAGGGCTTCTTTGATATTCCGACAGACAATCTGTTTTCAGCCCCACTGTTTGCACGCGACATCAAGTCCCGCATGCCTGGCGGCAAAGTCATGGTGGTTTCCCCCGATGTGGGTGGCGTGGTTCGCGCCCGGGCTGTGGCCAAACGCATTGATGCCCCCCTGTCCATCGTCGACAAACGTCGTGACAGTCCCGGTGAATCAGAAGTCATGAACATCATCGGTGATGTAGAAGGCTATGACTGCATTCTGGTCGATGACATCGTGGATTCCGGCGGCACGCTCTGCAATGCCGCTGATGCTCTGCAGGAACAGGGTGCCACATCGGTTCGCGCCTACATTACCCATGGCGTCTTGTCCGGCGGGGCAGTTGCCAGAGTAACGGCTTCCAAGCTCAAAGAACTCGTGATCACGGACTCCATACAGCCGACCGGCGCTGTGGAATCGGCCTCCAACATTCGGGCAATCCCTATTTCAACGCTGATTGGCGAAGCAATCTCCAGGACCAGCCTGGAAAAATCCGTATCCAGCCTGTTTGACTGAGCTAATCCTGCAATAGGCAACCACGTCAAACGCCTATAAAACCCTTGCCTTTCTAAAGCCTCTCGCCTAAAAGCCTCTCCACGCGGTCACACCCTTGGAGGGACCGCATAATCTGGGCAGTAGATTGACGAGAAATCAGGTTTGCTGTCCTCACCAAACAAATCGGAGTGCTTCCTATGAGTGATGAACTCAAAGCGGTGGCGCGGGAACGAGTTGGCAAGGGGGCTGCTCGAGCTACGCGTCGTGAAGGTCTTGTACCTGGCGTCATTTATGGCGACAAAAAACCACCCCTTTCAATTGCCCTGCCTGCCAAAGAAACAGCTATTGCTGCAAACGACAGTAGCTTTATGGCTCGCGTGATCGACCTTGACGTTGATGGTAAAACCCATTCGGTTATTGCCAAAGATGTGCAACGCGATCCCGTCAAAGACTTTGTGATTCACGTAGATTTTCTGCGTGTTGGCAAAGGCAGCACATTGACGGTCAATGTTCCTGTCAACTTTATCAATGAAGAAGCTGCGCCTGGCCTTACACGTGGCGGCGTTCTCAACATTGTCCGCCATGAAGTCGAATGCGACGTGCCTGGCAGTGCTGTACCGGAATTCCTTGAAGCGGATTTGACCGGCCTTGATATCGGCGATGGCATACATATTTCTGCTGTTAAGCTGCCGGAAGGCGTCGTTCCGACCATTTCGGATCGTGACTTCACCATTGCAACAATTGCCGCACCTGCCGCTCTCAAGAGTGAGGACGATGGGGATACGGAAGCTGCAACTGATGAAGATGCAGAAGCTGGCGCAGAAGACGGCGACAGCACCGAAGAGTAAACTGAACAAAGCCGAGCGGCGAACCCATGAAACTTCTCGTTGGACTGGGAAATCCTGGAGCACAATACTCCGGAAACCGCCACAATATTGGCTTTCATACAGTGGACGAAATACACACCCGCCACGGTTTCACACCGTGGCGGGATCGTTTTCAGGGATCGATGGCAACTGGCACAATCGACGGCGAAAAAGTCACCCTGCTCAAACCCCAAACCTTTATGAACCTATCCGGCCAATCTGTCGGAGAAGCCGTTCGCTATTTCAAGATTCCCGTGGAAGACATCATTGTCTTTTATGATGAACTCGATCTTGTACCGGGTAAAATCCGCGTCAAGACAGGCGGCGGTTCTGGCGGTCACAATGGTATTCGCTCTATGGATGCCCATGTGGGAAAAGACTATCAACGGGTTCGCATCGGCATCGGCCATCCTGGCCATAAAGATCTTGTGAGCCGTTACGTATTGTCTGATTTCGCCAAGGCCGACGGCGAGTGGCTGGAACCAATGTTAAGCGACATGGCCAAAGCGGTCCCAACTCTGTTGAACGAAGGCGCTGCCAGTTTCATGAACAAATTTGCGCTGTTGCGAAACAGCGCTGGCAACGCACGAGATCACGCGAACTCCGAAAAACCGGCCCCCAAACAGGACAAGGCTGGTTCAACAACACCACAAGAAAAATCAATTGGGCCGATGGCGGCTGCTTTAAAAGCGCTCCTGCCCAAAACCAAAAAGGACTGACCCGATGGGTTTTAAATGCGGCATCGTTGGCTTGCCCAATGTTGGCAAATCCACACTGTTCAATGCGCTGACCAAAACAGCGGCAGCACAGGCTGCCAATTATCCATTTTGCACCATTGAACCGAACACCGGCGACGTAGCTGTTCCCGATCCAAGGCTCGCCAAGCTGGCGGCTGCTGGAAAGTCTGCCAACATCATCGCAACGCGTCTGACCTTTGTGGATATTGCCGGTCTGGTACGCGGCGCATCCAAGGGTGAAGGCCTGGGCAACCAGTTTCTGGCAAACATTCGCGAAGTGGATGCAATCGCCCATGTTGTGCGATGCTTTGACGACGAAGACATCACCCATGTTGATGGACGCATCGACCCGGTCGCAGATGCAGAAACAGTTGAAACCGAGTTGATGCTGGCTGATCTGGAAAGTCTGGAAAAACGCGTTGTCAATCTGCGCAAACGCGCGACCGGCAATGACAAGGAAGCCAAACAATTATTGCCTCTTGTGGAAGCAACCATTGCTCTGCTGACCGATGGCAAGCCTGCAAGAATTCTGGATGTCGACCCGGACGATGAAAAAGCGTTCAAAGGCTTGCAGCTTCTCACATCAAAACCGGTTCTCTATGTCTGTAACGTGATGGAAGACGATGCAGACAAGGGCAACGCCTACTCAGACGCTGTCGCTGAAATGGCTCAGCGCGAGGGAGCTCAATCGGTCGTTATATCAGCCAATATCGAGGCTGAGATTGCTCAGTTGGATGCAGAAGAAGCTGCGGAATATCTGGAAAGCATGGGCCTTGAAGAGCCCGGTCTTGATCGTCTCATCCGTGCTGGCTATCAACTACTCGACCTTATTACCTTCTTCACGGTCGGTCCGAAAGAAACGCGTGCATGGACCATCACCAGAGGCACCAAGGCGCCACAGGCTGCTGGCGTCATCCATACGGATTTTGAGCGTGGGTTCATTCGGGCACAAACGATTGCCTATGATGATTATGTTGGACTTGGTGGGGAAAGCCCTGCGAAGGAAGCTGGTAAAGCAAGAGATGAAGGCAAGGAATATGTTGCCCATGATGGCGATGTAATGCTCTTCAAATTCAATACCTGAGGCAACAAAAATGGCTGGGCATCGGTCGACAGAAGCAGAGTTTGGCAAAGAAATTCTGTTTCTGATGGCAGCGCCTGCTGAATATGGCGAGGCCCTGAAGGCCCGTATTGATCCGGTTTTTATCGGTGTTGGTCCTGTGGAAGCCGCTATCACCACCGCACGCACCCTGGCAGGTCTGAAGGCTGACAATGCGCTGCCAGACCTTGTCGTCTCACTTGGCTCCGCTGGCTCGGCCAGTTTGGAGCAAACTGAAATCTATCAGGTCAGTTCCGTCTCTTACCGGGACATGGATGCGTCCCCACTTGGGTTCAAAAAGGGTGTCACCCCATTCGTGGATCATGAAGTCGACATAGCCTTGCACCCCCGGATTCAGGGTGTGCCCGAGGCACGGCTTTCAACCGGTGGAAGTGTCATCTCCGGTGCTGCCTATGACCCCATTGATGCAGATATGGTGGATATGGAAACGTTTGCCGTGCTGCGAGCTTGCCAGATGTTCGACATTCCCCTGCTCGGCCTGCGTGGCATTTCTGACGGCCGCGAAGATCTGCATCACTATGATGACTGGACACGCTATCTGCACGATGTAGACAGAAAACTGGCTATTATTCTCGACACATTGCGAGAGAATTTGGTGATGAATTCCTGAAGCGCTCAGTGCCCAGGATAGGACACCAGAACCTGAACGGGAACACCAAGATCCCGAATTTTATCAGCACCGCCAAGGTCCGGCAAATCAACGATGAAACAGGCCGAAACCACATTGGCGCCCAGTCCCTGCAGCAGCTTGATAGCTCCTTCCGCAGTGCCGCCCGTGGCAATCAGATCGTCAACAAGGACGACCTTCTCACCAGCCTTTACGGCATCCTTGTGAATTTCCATTTCATCGATGCCATATTCCAGCGAATAGGCAATGCTGGCCGTGGCGTGAGGAAGCTTGCCTTTTTTGCGGATGGGCACGAAGCCTGACGACAATTGATGCGCAACTGCGCCGCCCAGAATGAACCCACGCGCCTCAATTCCTGCCACTTGCTCTATTTTTTCCCCGGCAAAAGGCTGTACCAATTCATCAATGGCTTTCCGGAATGCGCGTGCATTTGACAACAATGTTGTGATGTCGCGAAAAAGAATCCCCGGTTTCGGATAGTCGGGAATGGTCCGGATAGCCGCCAGCAATTCAGGATGACCTGTTGCAGTATCAGTCATGGTAACTTGCTCCCCAAAGCACCGGTAAAACAGGAACCGGAAATGAAAAGAGCCCCGGAAGGGACTCTTTTGTATTGCGTCTTGTGGTCAGAGCCTAATGCTTGACGCTGGCAAAAACTTTGCGCTTGGTCAGATAAAGCAATCCGGCAAAAATCAGCAAGAAAATCAGAACCCGGAAACCCATCGCCTTGCGATCCATCAAATGCGGCTCTGCAGCCCACATCATGAAAGCCGAAATATCACGCGAATACTGGTCCACAGTCTGTGGCGACCCGTCAGAATACTCATGCAGATCCTCACTCAACGGTGCCGCCATTGCAATCTGAACACCTGACATGAAGTGCGTATTGTAATGTAGCCCGTCCAGCATCTGGACATCATCAGGCACATCTTCACTGTAGCCGGTCAGAAGACCATAGATATAATCTGGCCCGGATTCCTGATACTGCGTGAAAATATCGAATACGAAAGTCGGAAATCCACGTGTTGCTGCCCGCGCCTTTGCCAGCAACGAGAAATCTGGTGGATAGGCACCATTATTGGAGGCACGCGCCTGTTCTTCATTCGCCCATGGCGATGGAAAGCGATCCGCCAGTCTGCCAGGACGGTCGAACATTTCACCATCCCCATCCGGACCATCCAGGACGGAGACTTCCGCTGCAATGGCGCGAACTTCAGCTTCAGAGAAACTTGGCCCACCCGGCTCCATCAGATTGCGAAACGAGACCAGGCTCAGGCTGTGACAAGCTGCACAGTTTTCGGTGTAAATCTGAAATCCACGCTGCAATTGTGCCTGATCGAACTTGCCAAAGGGGCCGGAAAAGCTCCAGTCCTGTTCCTCAACATGCAGTTCACCGGCAGCTATTGCCGCGCCCGAAAATGCCATCCCGAAGATGAGTGTGGCAGTGGCGACGGTTTTAGTAAGGAAAGTCGTCATTGTGTTGTCCTTGAACCTCATTACCTGACCCCAATCAACCCTTGGTCTCGGGAGATGCAGCAGCGCCTGACGGCATGGCAGAACCACCTTTGCTGTCACTGTCACCCAACACAGACTCTGTGATGGAGTTTGGCAGCGGTTTCGTTTTCTCAAAGATGCCCAAGAGCGGTAGCAGAATGAGGAAATGTGCAAAGTAGTATGCAGTGAAAATACGCGATGCAATCACATAGCCACCTTCAGCAGGCTTAGATCCAAGCCAGCCAAGGACAATGGCAACCACCACGAAGACCCAGAAGAACACCCGGTAGGTTGGACGGAACGAAGCCGACCGCACTTTTGATGTGTCCAGCCATGGCAGCACGAACAGCACCGCAATGGAACCAAACATCAGCACAACGCCGCCCAGCTTGTCAGGCACAGCACGCAGGATGGCGTAGAAGGGCAGGAAATACCATTCAGGCACAATGTGCGACGGCGTAACCAGCGGATTGGCAGGAATGTAATTGTCGGCATGGCCCAGATAGTTCGGCATATAAAACACGAACCAGGCGTAGACAACAAAGAACACAACCAGCGCAAACGCATCTTTGATCGTCGCATAAGGTGTGAAAGGCAGTGTGTCGCTCTTCTGTTTAACTTCAACGCCTGTCGGGTTGGTCTGGCCCGTCACATGGAGTGCCCATACGTGGAGAATGACAACGCCGGCAATCATGAAGGGAAGCAGGTAATGCAGTGAAAAGAAGCGGTTCAATGTAGGCTGGTCGACTGAAAAGCCGCCCCACAGCCAGGTTACAATGCTCTCACCGAACAATGGAATGGCAGAGAACAGATTGGTGATAACAGTCGCACCCCAGAAGGACATTTGTCCCCATGGCAGCACATAGCCCATAAAAGCAGTTGCCATCATCAACAGGAAGATCACAACGCCGAGAATCCACAGGACCTCACGTGGCTCCTTGTAGGAGCCATAGTAAAGGCCCCGGAAAATGTGCACATACACCGCAATAAAGAACATCGAGGCGCCATTTGTGTGAACGTAACGCAGCAGCCAGCCATAATTCACATCACGCATGATGTGCTCAACCGAGTTGAACGCAACATCAGCGCTGGCAACATAATGCATGGCCAGAACAACACCGGTGATAATCTGAATAACCAGCATGATCGACAGCATTCCGCCGAATGTATAGGCGTAGTTCAGATTACGTGGCACCGGATAGGACACGAAGGAATCGTGCATCAGACGCGGAAGCGGCAGACGTTTGTCGAGCCACTTCATCGCACCGTTCTGGGGATCGTAGGAGGAGGAATGTCCACTCATTGCGAGGTCTCCGAGTTTCTCAAAAGCCGATGAAAGCGCTTAGCCAATGCGGAGCGTCGTTTCGGACATGAATTCATAAGGCGGGATAACAAGGTTCAGCGGTGCCGGACCTCTGCGAATGCGGCCAGACGTGTCGTAGTGCGAGCCATGACAAGGGCAGAACCAACCACCAAAATCACCGGCATCACCAAGCGGAACACAGCCCAGATGCGTGCAGATACCAACCATAATAAGAAGATTCTCACGGCCTTCGACAGCGCGTTCCACATCCTCTTGAGGGTCGATCAGCTCATCCATGGGAACGGATTTGGCAGCCTCGACCTCAGCATCTGTGCGGTTGCGAATGAAGACGGGTTTTCCGCGCCACTTGATCGTGATGCTTTGACCAGATTCAACTGCGCTGATGTCCACTTCCGTGGAGGCCAGCGCCAATGCAGATGCATCCGGATTCATCTGGTCAACAAGCGGCCAAACTACGCCAGCAACGCCGACAACAGCGAATGCTCCCGTTGTTACATAAAGAAAGTCCCGGCGGGTTCCATTTTCCCCGGAAGCCGAAGTTTCATTTTCAAGAGCCGTATCCGACAAGGCTGTATCCTTTTGCAGCAAAGCCGCCCCATTGCGTTTGCCTTGGCATCAGCAGTGGAGCGTCGATTCACATCTTTATAAGCGATTTGCATTTCGTTTGAAACAACAGCACGCAAGAGCACTTATTGACTGGTTATATCTCGCAGCCGCACCAAAACGTCAACGCCCGAGACTAGGAGATTCGACTAATTGCGACGATTAACCCACCAAAACTCGTTCATGATGCCACCTGCGGACCACAAAGCAGCATATTTTCAGAGATCAAAAGCGACAATTCGGTTTTGAAAGAATATTAATAGCCAATTGCCAGACCATCTTTTCGCGGATCTGATCCGCCGATGAGCAACCCGCGTTCCTGGTCAATGGCAATAATTTGTCCGCCGCCAATCGCCTTGCCAGACCGCACCACCTTGTGGCCCTTCTGAAGCAGGAGCTCATCAATCTGCGGAGACCAACCATCTTCCAGTTCCAAATTTCCTGCATTATCCCAGAAAGCGCGCGGAAAATCGAGCGCCGCTTGCGGGTCGAGGCCATAGACCAGCATATTCTGCAACACGTGGGCGTGGCCGCACGCCTGATACTGACCGCCCATGACGCCGAAACTGATAGACGGTTTGCCGTCTTTCAGAACCATGCCCGGAATAATCGTGTGAAGCGGCATTTTTGATGGACCAACAGCATTGGGGTGCCCTTCTTCCAACGAGAAGCTTCGCCCACGACTTTGCAACATAATGCCTGTTTTCTCAGTCAGAATGCCGGTTCCAAAGCCATCAAACAGGGAATTGATAAAGGAACAGGCCATCCCGTCCCTGTCCACAACACTCAGATACACCGTGTCTGCATTGGGCACATGTGGCGTTGGCTTGTCCAAAACGCTGGTCGTATTGATTCGCTCAGACAATTTCTGTCCATAGGCGGGATCAATCAGATCAGACATGGAAACAGTCATCGCCGCCGGATCGGAAATAAAGGCATCACGCACACCATAGCCAAGCTTGGCAGCCTCAATCTGCTTGTGCAGCCGTTCGGCCGACATGGGATCGGCAATACGCCGTTGCGCTGTGAGAATATTCAAAATCACCAAAGCAGCAATGCCCTGCCCGTTCGGCGGCAGCTCAAAAATGTCATGTCCCTGATAGAAGGTTGAAACCGGATCCGTGAAAAAGCCACGATGAGCCGCCAGATCAGCCTCGCCAAGGACGCCACCCAGCGCTTGAATTGATGCCGAGATATCAGCTGCAATTTCGCCTTCATAAAAGGCCCGCGCGCCTTTGGCAGCGATAGCTTCGAGCGTCTCTGCCAAAGCTGGAGACAGAATGCGATCACCCACAGTATAAGAGGCACCAGACTTCAGGTAGACGGCCGCTGCTGCATCATTTTGCTGCAGTTTACCGGTCAGTGCAGCTATGTCGTGAGCAACACGCGGAGCGACGAAAAATCCGCTTCGGGCATAGTGAATCGCCTGAAACAAGGCCGCATCCAGTCCCTTGCGCCCAGAACGAGACAAAAGCTGCTCCCAGGCATCAATGGCCCCTGGAACTGTAATGGCATGGGGAGAGGTTTCCGGGATCTCGGTCCACCCCTGCCCCTGGTATCGATCAAATTCGGCCCCTGCGGCACTGCGTCCAGAGCCGTTGAAGCCGTGCAGCGTTCCATCCGGCTCGCTGACAATCGCAAAACAATCGCCGCCAATTCCGGTCATATGCGGTTCGACCACCGCAAGCACGGCAGAGGCACAGACTGCTGCATCAACAGCATTTCCGCCGGATTTCAACATATCCAGAGCGGCAGCACTGGCCAATGGATGGGATGTGGCAACCATGCCGTTTTCCGCATAGACCGGGGAACGCCCCGGCTGACTGAAGTTGCGCATAAGTGAGAAACCTTCAGAAGAATTGAGTGGCAAATTTGATGCACCTGTGTTGACAGAACCGGCCCTTTGGCACAAGTCCCGAAACATGAGTTCAGCCGGATGACCCGGAAAATCCTACAGGAGACCTTATGACGAAGATCACAATGCAACAGGCCAGCACAATCATCGATGCCGCCTTTGCCAAAGGCGCAGAACTTGGCCTGAAGCCTCTCGGTGTATCTGTTCTGGATGCAGGCGGCCACTTGCGGGCTTATCTGGCACAGGATGGTACGTCGATGCTGCGCCCTCAGATTTCTGCCGGCAAAGCCTATGGCGCGCTTGCAGTCGGAGCCGGATCAAGATGGCTCAACGCACAGGCGGCAGAGCGACCACATTTCCTGGAAGGCCTGAATGGCGTCGCAGGCGGACGCATAGTTCCTGTACCCGGTGGCGTTCTTGTGCGTGATGGTGACGGCGATATCATTGGCGCTGTCGGTATCTCCGGCGATACATCAGATAATGATGAAGCATGCGCGATTGCTGGTATTGAAACCGTCGGTTTTGTAGCCGATCCCGGCTAAATCTTACATTTCAGGAAAACTGATCAAGAAAACTGGCGGTGCTGCGTACGATAGGTGAAATACCCAAAACCCAGCGCTGCCTTCAAACAAGCCGACTTTCAATAACCGCCAACGGCCACATCCCGCGTCGCTGACCGGATGGAGATGGCAAACCCTGCCACAACATCGATCAAAGCAATCACCATCAGGATGAAGAACAAAGTAGTCGCGGCCTCGCGCACCAGCAAAAACTCCACCAGAAAAACGATAAACACAACCATCGACAACATATGATCAACGATGGTCAGATTGCCGATTCGTGTGGCTTTCAGGACTTCGATACACAGCAGAACAAGCGCTGAAAAAACAAATAGATCGGACAGGGAGAAGTTGAAAATCGCGCCAGAAATCATGGTTACGCTGAACAGTACAGCATCCCATCTGGCCGTCATGTAAGTTGTCAGAAGATCAAACGCGAATAGGTTGTACACCACCAACGGCACCAACATCAGCGGAAAATTCAACACACCAGTTCTCCTCAAACCCATTATATTTTGGCTACAAAACTCGTAGAAAACGAGGGCCAGCCATGGTCCCGAAGCAAACAGTCGGGCCAGCCTTATAATACGGTTCGGGAATATAAAAAAGGCCGGTCAAAACCGGCCTTCATTCATTCACCTTCAACAAACGCGAAATGCGTCTGTTTAAGCGTTGTCTTTTGCTTCCAGAATCTGACGACCACGATACATGCCGGTCTTCAGATCAATATGGTGAGGACGGCGCAATTCGCCAGAATCCTTGTCTTCCACATATGCATTTGCTTTCAAAGCATCCGTAGAACGGCGAAAGCCGCGTTTCATGCGGGATATCTTACTTTTTGGAACAGCCATGGGCCAAACCTTCCATTATTCAGTCAACGCGCCAGCCGGCTGATGCGCGACTGATCATTTGGATCTCTGTTTACAAACACCATGATCGGATCGCCGGGAAAACCCAACCGAGCCGCTGATGTCAGCAAATTCGGGAATTAGAGCGGCCTTATACAGTCAAGCCATCGGTTTGACCAGAGGTTTGCAAGAAAAAAATACCTGCTTGAACGCCTGGCCCGCGACCCGTGACCGACCTGGAGCAACCGCGCCCATGTAAGCCACATGTAAGCCACCTGTAAACTCAGTCCTTCTTCGTAGAAAGGGCTTCCACTTTGCGCTGCATATCGGCAATCTGGTCCTTCAGAGCAGACAGATCATCCGCGCCTGGCGCAGCAGCAGTTTGCGCAACTGAGGAATCAGCGGAATCTGATCCATCTGTCGGTGCTTTCGTCGGCACGCCGAACGGATTGAACATCTTCATGGCCTGCTCGAACATTTCCATGTTGCGGCGGGTATGTTCTTCCACCACGTCAAATCCGGGTACACCGATCGACGATATCTGATCGCGGAATTTATCCTGATCGCGCGTCAGGGAGGAGATCGATGCATCCAGAAAGCTGGGAACAACGGCCTGCATCTGGTCGCCATAAAACCGGATCAACTGGCGCAGGAAAGAAATAGGCAACAAATTGATGCCCTTGTTTTCCTCATCAAAAATTATCTGTGTCAGAACAGAGCGGGTGATATCTTGGCCGGATTTGGCATCCACCACCACAAAATCGTCTTCCTTCTTCACCATCACCGACAGATCTTCCAGCGTGACGTAGGTCGACGTGCCTGTGTTATAGAGGCGTCGATTTGCGTATTTCTTGATGATTATCGGCTCGTCAGTTTTAGCCATGGCAGACCTGTCCTGTTTTCCGTCCCAACTGGTCCGCTGCTGTGCAACGTCCAGCCTTTTGGTACTTTATTCTATCACACTATGGAATTTTGCAGCGCACATCCATCTTTTTTGCACTGCCGCGCAACACCGCATTGCGTACGAACTGATGGCATTAGGGCAATCACGGCCATTCTTTGCAGGAATTCTTGTATTTGCATCACAAAGGACCATGTGCAACTGCGTAAAATCATGCAATTTATTTGCCCGACCAAAGTCATCAGCTGCGTGATATCTGCAGTTCTGCAATGCAAAATTTGAATAAGATAACTTTGCAGAAAAGCGCTATTGTGCAAATGACACCGAAGATTTGAAGTTAAAAAGGGAGCCTCCATGTCCAATTCAGAAGATATCGTCATTGTCGCCGCTGGCCGTACACCGGTCGGATCGTTTACCGGTTCATTCGTTAACACGCCGGCCCATGATCTTGGCGCGGCGGTGATACAGGGCCTGTTGTCCCGTGCCGGTCTTGAAGCCTCAGACGTTAGCGAAGTTATTCTTGGGCAGGTTCTGACCGCCGCACAAGGCCAGAACCCCGCACGCCAGGCCGCTATTAATGCCGGCCTTCCAATTGAAACAACAGCCTGGGGTCTCAATCAGGTTTGTGGTTCCGGCCTACGCGCTGTCTCGCTTGGCGCACAACAGATCAAATCCGGCGACGCAAGTGTCGTAATTGCCGGTGGTCAGGAAAACATGTCCCTCTCGCCACACGCGCAGCTTCTGCGCAGCGGCGTTAAGATGGGCGACTACAAAATGATCGACACCATGATCAAGGACGGCCTGTGGGACGCATTCAATGGCTACCACATGGGCACAACAGCTGAAAATGTTGCTGAGAAATGGCAGATCAGCCGCGATCAACAGGACAATTTTGCAGTTGCTTCCCAGAACAAAGCGGAAGCTGCGCAGAAGGCTGGCAAATTCAAGGACGAGATCATCCCCTTCACTGTCAAAACCCGTAAGGGAGAGACCGTGGTTGAAGATGATGAATACATCCGCCACGGCGCAACTCTGGAAAGTGTCACCAAAGTGCGTCCTGCCTTCGCAAAAGATGGCACCGTCACCGCAGCCAATGCTTCCGGCCTGAACGATGGCGCTGCTGCCGTTATGCTGATGAGTGCTGCCGAAGCTGAAAAACGCGGCCTGACACCCTTGGCTCGCATTGCAAGCTCCGCCACTGCCGGTGTTGACCCTGCAATCATGGGCAGCGGCCCAATCCCCGCCTCTCGCAAAGCACTGGACCGGGCTGGCTGGTCAGTCGGAGACCTGGACCTTGTAGAAGCCAATGAAGCGTTTGCCGCACAGGCCTGCGCCGTCAACAAGGAAATGGGCTGGGCTCCTGAGATTGTAAATGTGAATGGCGGCGCAATCGCCATCGGCCACCCGATTGGTGCATCCGGCTGCCGTGTGCTGGTAACACTGCTTCATGAAATGCAGAAGCGCGATGCCAAAAAGGGTCTTGCCACCCTGTGCATCGGTGGCGGCATGGGCGTTGCACTCACAGTCGAGCGTTAATAACACTTAGCTGGAGCCGGGGTGTTTTCCCGGCTCCAAAATCAAAAGAAACTGCGCAAGAAGTGCAGGCAAACCAATTCAGATAAGGGAAGAAAGCATGGGTAAAACAGCATTGGTCACCGGAGGAAGCCGAGGCATCGGCGCCGCAATTTCCATAGCCCTGAACGAGGCAGGTTACACAGTTGCCGCAAGCTACGCAGGTAATGATGAAGCTGCTGGGAAGTTCAAGGATGAAACCGGCATACCGGTCCACAAATGGGATGTATCGGACTATGATTCCTGTGTCGAAGGCATCGCCAAAGTTGAGGCGGATATTGGGCCAATCGACATCCTGGTCAACAATGCCGGCATCACCCGCGACAGCATGTTCCACAAAATGACCCTTGAGCAGTGGCAGGCCGTCATCAACACCAATCTCAATGGCCTCTTCAACATGACCCGCCCAATCTGGGAAGGCATGCGCACACGTGGTTTTGGCCGTGTTATCAACATCTCCTCCATCAACGGCCAAAAGGGCCAGATGGGCCAGACCAACTATTCTTCTGCCAAAGCAGGCGATATCGGTTTCACCCGCGCTCTGGCTCAGGAAGGTGCTGCCAAGGGCATCACGGTCAACGCCATCTGCCCCGGCTATATCGGAACAGAAATGGTCCGTGCCATTCCGCAGGAAGTGCTTGATAAACGCATCATCCCGCAAATCCCCGTTGGCCGTCTCGGCGAGCCGGAAGAAATCGCAAGATGTGTGGTTTTCCTGGCTAGCGACGATGCCGGATTTATTACCGGTTCAACAATCTCGGCCAATGGTGGGCAGTTCTTCTCGTAAGAACGCCTCATCGCTGCCGAATAGAAAGCCCGGCCACTTGCCGGGCTTTTTCACAGGGATTGGTTCAAGGCCAGAATGGGCCAGAACGGGTGCAAGAACGCAATAGAGTTCACGGTCTGGAAGCTGGTTCAATTCTATTGCTGGTCTTCAATTTTTTGTCTCAGCGCTTTCAACCTGTCAGCCGCCCCTTCAGAGCCTGCACGAACAAGTTCGACCTCAGATTCCCGGAAAAAACCCGTTTTGACAGCACTCGCAAATGACTGCACCAAATCCTCCAGATGCGCCCGGTCCCGGACCCTATAGGCATAGTTCCTGTAGTCATTTTCCTGCCTTAGCAGCTTCTTTTCGTCTTCGAGACGCGCATCCAGTTCATCCTCACCATCGTTAAACAGAAAGTACTGATCCCCCTGCTGACGCAGAACGAGATGATGAAATTCTTCGCTATCAGCCGCATAGCCTGACAGCACCAAAAACTGCGACGAGAGCTGATTGATGAAAACCGAGGAATAGCCGTCATCGACGCCAAACATCTCGTAAGAATTATCCTGATCACTTTTGACGAGCAGGAATCCCTCTCCGGGTTCATCAGGACTCAGCGTGAAAAATCCGAACTCATCGCCAAAATCAAGACCGTCACTGAACAGCTGTTCCTGTGATGCGATGCAACCCGGTAAAACCAGAATAAGCAGCAAGAACATGAGTTTGCGGAGCATCCTCTTCCCCTTTCAAGGTGTGCGTTTAGCAACTCTAAGAGCAAGCATCACACTTTGTACAGAAGCGCTCTACCACCATTCACCGAGATTCTTCAGAAATTTACGACACCGTAAAACGAAAAAGCCCGGAGCAAATCTCCGGGCTATTAGGTATCAGGCCATATGTCAGGCAGCCATTTGGGTGGGCGCCTCTTTAGCACCGGTCATAAAGGCCACAGCATCGGACATCGTGTAGTCCTTGGGGTCAATGACGCATAGGCGTTGGCCAAGTCGGTGAATATGGATGCGATCTGCAAGCTCAAAAACATGTGGCATGTTGTGACTGATCAAAATGATTGGCAGTCCCTTGGAACGGACATCCTGAATGAGTTCCAGTACACGGCGGCTCTCCTTTACGCCAAGCGCCGCCGTTGGCTCATCCATTATAATCACGCGACTGCCAAAGGCGGCAGCACGAGCCACCGCGACACCCTGGCGTTGCCCGCCGGACAGTGTTTCCACAGCCTGCCCGATATTCTGAATGGTCATCAGGCCAAGCTCGGTTAACTTATCGCGCGCAAGTTGCTCCATCTTGGCGCGGTCAAGTTTTCGGAAAACCGAACCCAGCAAACCGGGCTTTCTGATTTCCCGGCCCAGGAACATATTGTCAGCAATTGACAACGCCGGAGACAAAGCCAGATTTTGGTAGACCGTCTCGATACCAGCTTCCCGCGCCTGCTGTGGTGAGCTGAAATTAATCGATTTGCCGTCCATTAAAATGCTTCCCTCATCAGGACGCACGGCCCCTGACAAGGCTTTGATCAGGGTTGATTTCCCCGCGCCATTGTCGCCGATGACAGCCAGAATTTCTCCGGGGTAAAGTTCAAAATCGCAATGGTCCAGCGCCGTAACACGTCCATATCGCTTCACCAGGCCCTTTGCCTGCAAGATGGGAGAACTCATGACGCAACCTTTCTGATCCACTGATCAACTGCAACAGCACCGATGATGAGGGCGCCAATCAGCAAATACGTCCATTGCGCATCGGCTCCCAGCAAGCGAAGGCCCAATGTGAAGACCCCCACAATCAAAGCGCCGAACAACATACCCGCAATCGAGCCGCGGCCGCCAAACAGCGAAATTCCACCGATCACAACGGCCGTAATACTCTCGATGTTTGCCAATTGTCCGGACGTTGGGGAAACCGAGCCGATACGGCCAATCAACGCCCAACCGGCGAACGCACAGATAAGGCCTGACAGCATGTAAACTGAAATGAGTGTGCGTTTGACCTGCACACCGGACAGTTCAGCCGCCTCAGGATCATCGCCAACGGCATAAACATGGCGGCCCCATGCAGTTTGCTTCAACACATAGGCCAGCACGCAAATCAGCACGACCATAAAGATCACGCCAATAGTAAAATTGGCACCGCCGCGCCCCGCCTCGTCCGCACCGACCTTGAATGTCCAGCCGAACAATTGCAGCAACGGGGCTTCAGTAGCGATTTCCTGGCTGCGGATTGTCTCATTCGCGGAGTAAAGAAAATTGGTGGCCAGCACGATCTGCCACATGCCCAGGGTGACGATGAACGGTGGCAGCTTCATAACGGCGATGAGCCAGCCATTGATAAAGCCGCAAAATGTACCAACAAGCAGACCACATCCAATTGCGACCTCAACCGGCAGGCCATATCGGAACGTGAATTGTCCCATCACCACAGATGAAAGCACCATGATGGCACCAACCGACAAATCAATTCCAGCGGTCAGAATAACCAGAGACTGGGCCGCACCAACAATACCAACGATGGCCACCTGCTGAAGGATCAGGGTCAGGGCAAATGGAGAAAAAAACTTCGAGCCAAGCAGAATACCGAATACCGCCAGCGAAATCATCAGAACCACAAGGGGCACTAAAGCCGGTGTCTGATGGAGCACATGTTGTATTCTTTCGAATAAACCGTGCCTTTCTTCAGAAAACTCGGCCACACTTTGAGGGCTGCTTGCCGCAGCTTCTTCAAAATCCTGCGTGTTCTGGTTTGACATTTCAGTATCTCCCTCGCCCGACATAGATCACTTAGAAAAATAGGGCGGTTTCCATCGCCGCCCTATCATAGTTCAAAGATTTCAGTCGAGAATTAACCCCAGCAAAGGGCCTTGCCTTCTTCAACACTGATGGACTCAACGCCATCAACCGGGGTGTCAGTTACCAAAGCAACACCGGTATCAAAGAATTCCTTACCAGGAGTAGGCGCAGGCTTCGTGCCATCTTTGGCCCAGGCCGCAATGGCTTCAATACCCAGCGATGCCATTAGCAGCGGATACTGCTGAGACGTTGCACCGATAACGCCATCGGCAATGTTCTGAACACCCGGACAACCGCCATCGACAGATACGATCAGCACATCACGTTCACGGCCAATTGCCTTCAGCGCTTCATAAGCACCGGCTGCAGCAGGCTCATTGATGGTGTAAACCACATTCACTTCAGAGTCTTTGACCAGAAGGTTTTCCATAGCCTTGCGGCCGCCTTCCTCGTTACCTGCAGTTATGTCGTTGCCAACGATGCGTGGATCTGTCTCGTCACCCCATTTAGTGGGATCGCCAAGCTCAATGCCAAAACCCTGCAGGAAACCCTGATCGCGCAATACGCCAACAGAAGGCTGGCTGACAGCAAGGTCAAGCATGGCAATCTTTGCATTTGCAGCTTCATCACCCAATTTGGCAGCCGCCCATTTGCCGATCAGTTCACCAGCAAGGAAATTGTCTGTTGCAAAGGTCGCATCAGCAGAATCAATCGGCTCCAGCGGTGTATCCAGGGCAATCACGACAAGACCGGCGTCACGTGCCTGCTGAACAGATGATACGATGGAAGATGTATCGGACGCAGTCAGCAAGATGCCTTTGGCGCCATCGGCGATGCAAGTCTCGATTGCGGCAACCTGAGTTTCATGATCACCGTCGACTTTACCTGCGAATGTCTTCAAATCAATGCCAAGCTCTTCCGCCTTGGCGGCCGCGCCCTCTTTCATCTTTACGAAAAACGGGTTGGTGTCCGTTTTAGTAATCAGGCAGGCAGTAATGCTGTGGCTGGCTGCCATTGCTGGAGCCACCATTGCAGTTGTGGATACAAGTGCAGCGGCGCACGCTACGATCAAAGTTTTCTTCATATTTCCCTCCGAATGGCAGTCAGGTCTGCCAAAAAAATTAAACGTCACCTCCAGCGACGTTGGCCTAGAAAAATATCATCTGGGTTGTTTTGTCAATAAATAAATAAACTTGATTTATTAATTAACCAGTGCATCTTTCTATCGATCATTTTTGAGGGTAAAGGTAGCGCGATGAGTGTTCCTAAGATCAGATCGTTGAGCGGAGGGGTGAATCAAAGCGGTCTTCGGGACTACAATGAACGCCTCCTTCTCTCCATGCTTCTCAGAAGCGGCCCGATGCCAGGCAGTGACCTGGCGCGTCATGCTGGCTTGTCGCCACAAACCGTCTCCGTCATCCTGCGCAAACTTCAGCAGGATGGGCTTTTGGAACGTGGCGAGCCACAGCGTGGACGCGTCGGCAAGCCATCTGTCCCCATGGGTCTGGCACCCGGCGGTGTCCTGTCCTATGGCGTGAAAATCGGGCGGCGCAGCGCTGACCTTGTGCTGATCGGCTTCACCGGTGGCATCAGACATCAGATCAACACCACATATGACTACCCGATGCCTGACAACATTTTTTCTTTCCTGGAAGATGGCATTGAGACGATTTCGGCGAAACTTACATCGAACGAACAAAGCCGGATCTGCGGTATTGGATTTGCAGCGCCGTTTGAATTGTGGAACTGGTATGATCTGGCCGGCGCGCCAGCTGAAGAATTCATATCCTGGAAGGACGTCAACTTTCAGGAACGCGTTGCCCGGTTCAGTACGCTACCGGCTCGGGTGGTCAATGATGCCACTGCCGCATGCAAGGCAGAGCATGTATATGGCAGAGGTAAGGAATTTCGCGACTACGCCTACTTCTTCATTTCAGCCTTTGTCGGCGGCGGTGTGGTTCTCAACCATTCCGTCTTTGAAGGCCACCAGGGCAATGCAGGCGCGCTGGGCTCACTGCGAAGCATTGGACCCAACGGAGAAAGTCGCCAACTCATCGATATCGCATCCATCAATCTGTTGGAACGCCGGTTGCAGCAGGTCGAAATCGACCCACAAATCCTGTGGCAACAACCCCAGGATTGGAGCGAAATCTCGCGCTATGTTGAACATTGGGTTGGCCAGACCGCGCAGGAGCTTGCAAAAGCTGCCCTGTCAACTTGCTCGGTCATCGATTTTGAAGCCATCATGATCGATGGCTCATTTCCGGAAAATGTGCGCCACGAACTGGTGGAACGAACACAGCGTTACCTCATCAATCAGGACACCAGAGGATTGATCCCTCCCAAAATCGAAGCAGGCAGCATTGGCGGTAATGCACGCGCAATAGGTGCCGCCAGCGGCCCTATTTTCTCTCAATACCTGCTAAACACAAATGTTGGATTGGCCGCAGTTTGAATGAAAATTCGAGCGCAAGGTCGATAGGATAACAAGGTCTTGAAAAGACATGTACGGCGTTTCCTTTGCAGCCCTGCAGATCGCCTCCCGCCAGTTGAACAATCTCCTTCACGCAGGCAAACAGCAATTATTCCTTCAGTTTCTTTCTGGAAGGATGTTCCTGCCAGGCCTCCGCATCACCAAATTCGATAAAATCGCCATAAAGCGAATGGGGCTGCCCGATTTTTGATGCATGCTTAATCGGGCACCAGAACTTTTCGGTACGCGCCGCAATTTCTTGCGCATAAGCAAATATCCCATTGGCGTAGCCACAATAAATGCAATTCAGTTTCTCAATTCCGTTCAGATACGCAAGGTGATGACGATCAATCACCACGTAATCTTCCCGCCTGACGCGATCTACCTTCCAAAGCCGAAAACACACGGCCTGATAAATAAACAAGCAGATGTCCAGAATAGCGATTGGAAAAGCCATCCCATAAACAAATGGAGCCGAAACATGGGCACCAATCGGCAAATTTAAAATATAAGGAATGGTTGGCGAGCGCTGTGCCCTATGCTGTTCCAACGTTTCATCGTCAAAAAACATCTTGTCGAGATCCGCTTTTGGTGTGTGCGGTATCTCTTCGGCATCTTCCAAACCACGCAGAACTTCCTGCAGCCCGGCTATTTCAGTACGCAAACGTTCAATCTTGCTGTCCATAAAGTTCCCCCCTTCAACGTCAGCATCTTGCTAACTGCACCGCTCCGCCCTGCCAGTAAGAAGGTTAGCCCAACCAAACACTTACAACCCGGCTGAAAGGCATACTTCTAGCATCGGCAAACTTAACGCATAGGTCTGAGCTATATTGTTCGATGTTTGCGCATTCGGTCAAATTTGTGCCTCAGCGCGATTCCACAGAGTCACCAGCCCCCTGCAAAATCACGAGGCGAGCTAACTGTTGCTCGCAGGCTCGGACCCCAGTTGCCACAATTCCCTATCGCATCTAACATCTCACCTCAAATGGGGAGGTGGCATTATGAAGCAAGCCAATGCAGCACGAGTTGCGCTCACACTCATATGTGCACTGCTCTCAAGTCCCTCTTCCGCGCAAACTGCCAATAACTCCATCGCATCTCTCACAATAGACGGCCTGGATTTCAGTATGGAATCTGCCGCCAGGATCTCCGGTCGCTATGCCTCGGATTTGGGCCCGGCACCACGCATTGGCGGGTTTTGTCCGTCCATGCTCGATGCAGTTTGGAAATTCCCCGCCGGCCTGGTTGAAAACTGTCTGTCTCCATCGGTGAGAGACACGTTGAAAAAGTGCAACATCAGCACGTCTGGCAATCTTGGCGCGGGTGCCATGACGGGTGCAGCCGATTGTATGAGCGCACTGGTAGCACAGCTTGACTTTTCAAAACCTCTCGACCGTGCAACCAAAGCTCTGCCAAATGCGGTGGCTTGTATGGCAGTCAGTGTTGTGGGAGCAGCCGGTCTTTCACCACAGGAAGAACAAACGGCCAAGGGTGTCATCAATGGCGTTAAGGCCACCTATGATGAATATCAGAAACTTTCCAAACTGGCGGCTAATCTTGCCACCGGTGGTCCAGGTGTCATTCCTGATTTTCTGGCCATCGATGCCAAAGGCAATGACGGCGACAACACAGCGCTCAGTGTCGGCGACTGGCTGATCGAAGCCGATAAAATTGCCAAAGACCCAGTGGGCTATGCCCGCGCGCAGACCACAGACAAATTGAAAACCGGGCTAACCGCTGCTGCCGCAGATGCGGTGCTCAATCCGACGCGAACCATGGATGAACTCCAGAACTGGTGGGACCCAAACCGCCCGCTTGAAGCAACAGACGAGATGTTGCGTCATTGCGAATTGCCCGACGCGCAGATCGCATGGGCCGCACGGCGTGCAGCTTTGGAACAGAAAATCGCCGATGCTCGCACATCCATGGAATTCTATCGAAAGAAAACCTGGTGCCAGATAACAAGGGGCAATCAGGATTTCGACAACATGTCGGTCGCTCGAAAACAGCAACTCATCTATGGCAATGGCCCGTTGGGCACCGTGCCAACACCAACCAACTACGAACGGTGGGAAACCTACTGGAATGCAATGGATCGCGCCGTTGCCAACTATGAGCAATTTCGTAAAGATCAGGCCGCGTTTCAAAACAAATATGATAAGCGTCGGGCGGAAATCACGCCGCTTCTGAGAGAAGCTACAGCCTTGCAGAGCCTTGCACGTGCCAATGTGCGCAAATGCACAGGTACTTTTGTCACCGGCCGCTCGGTTAGCGGAGGGTCATCAGGCACTGTTGCCGAAATGAATGCCCGAGTTTTGGACCTGAAAGCACGCATGCTTGGCGCGGGCTGCTCCATACCAATGGCAAACCAGTTTATTGACGGCATTAAGAATGAAATCGAGAACCCCTACCTGAAATGGAGCCGATTTCTGTCTCAGGCAGAGCTCGACATGGCAACTGGCAGGGCTTGCTCGGCTCGCGGGGCCGTTGCTTTACAGACGAATTTCAACGCCGCCGTTGACGAAAGTTTCGGCTCCATTCCAGACATGCAAGCCTGCCTGAATACGCAACAGGAAAAAGATATCGTGCGCGATGTTTTCTCGTTGTCCATAGCTCTTGAAAGTCTGGATGCGCAAATCGCAAAAGTCGGTCAACATGTAGCCGCCTGCAGTCCCACTAGTGGGCGCGATGCAATTGCCAATGCCCGCAATCTGCTGGCTGCAATGCCCTGCAGCAGCCTGTCGGGCGCTGGCACCCGCAATCAATTATTGAATGATTTAGCGACAAAACTGGCCGCGCCAAATTGCGCAGCTGATGAGCCGGAATCAGAGGCCGAAACCGGCCCGTTTCAACTGATTTACCGGGTCACTGGAAATGGGTATGTCCCTCATTATGCTGGAGGGAGCTATATAACCAGTGGCTATCACGATGTTGCTGTCAGGATCGAAGGAGAGTTTTCCGAGGCGCGCTTCAGCGAGATCCTCAATGAAGCGCGCGAGAAATACACCACTAATCCTTGTGACGCAGAAGTTCCGGCCATACCGGGATTGAAAAAAACGCCGGTCATATGGCAACGCGGTCCACAAGTTGAGTTCATTTACGGCCCGGCACCAGTCGACGATGCGCCACCGCTGGAAAATACTTGGGCACATGAGAAAGGCGATGGCCCATCGCTCTCAGAATTGGGGGCGTTGGCATGCCGATAAACTCCGCCCTTCGAAAATTGGCTTTGGGTTTGGGCCTACTGGTAGCCATCTGCAGTTCAGCGCTTGCGGAAGTAGGCGTTGTGATTTCAACAAATGGCTCAAGCGCAACAATACTGATAGTCAACGCGCCAATACCTGGCATCGGCAGCAAAGTAAATGTGGCACAAAACAGCCTGTTGGGGGATGCCATCGGCAACGCCAGCGGGAAAGTCGGCAGCGTAAAGGGCGATCTCGTTACATTGTCCACCGACAGCCCATTGCAAGAAGGTCCAGCAACACTGACAATTGCCTATGATCCAGCTCAGGATGATGCTCAGTCGGACGCTGAAACTGGCTCCGGCAGTGCAGTTGGCATGCGATTGGGTGACCTGGAGCCAAATTTCGCGTTTCCGGGTAAAGGCGGTGCCGATACGAACGCACAAGCAGAAGGCGATGACGAAGTAGCGATTTTCGCGTTGGTTCGGGAATGGATATCGGTAGCTGAGCCACCGCAAAACGGCGAACCCGGCTACAATTTACGTTATACAAATTGGGCGCAATTGGTTGGAACCACCCCCACAGGCGTCATCACAATTAATGCCAAACCTGATGATGTTGGCGCGATGCCGTTTGACGCCTACCTTTGGGCGCGCCATCCAAACCTGCCTTCGCTGAATCATTGCACATTGTCTCAATACGTCTCGGCCAAAATCAAAGGCGGGTCGATCGCCTACTGCGGTGGAAATGCCGCCACAGCCGCCTTCCCCACAGGCAGTGAGGTGACCGAAAACGAGGAAGGCGCAACCGCACAGCCTATGGTAGGAACAGGTACAATTACAGGTCGTCTGTTTCCCAAATCCGATCAGGACGAATACATCTTTTCTGCGCCGCATCACGGCGAATGGGAATTCTCGATAGCAAATTCTCCGGCCGATGTTGATCTTCGTCTCGGTGTTTATCCGGCGCCCGATGGTGGTTGGCTACCAGACATGTCCCCCAGCGGCGATGGAAAGTTGGTGGTCGATCTGCCTGCCCCTGCCGCCTATATTCTGAGGGTCAATGCGCCCAACGGTTCGATGGAAAGCCAATCCGTCTATATGATCAACGCCATCTTCCACCCAAGCCCGGACATGTTCGAGCCGAACCATACAATTGAACAGGCACAATCCATCCAGGGTTCGCGGCAGATTACAGGAACGATTTTGCCACGCGGCGATAGAGATGAATTCATATTCGAGGCTGATCATCATGGCGAGTGGACCATCAATATCGATGAACAGCCAGAAGGGCTAAACCTGTCGCTTGGCGTCTACCCCCACCCCGATGGCGGTTGGCTTCCTGACATGTCCCCAAGTGGCGATGGCAAAATCGTGGTGGATCTGCCAGCGCCGGGGAAATATGTGCTGAGAGCAAGTTCCAGAAACGGCAATAATCGCTCGGTTACCCCCTACCGATTGGGTCTTTCGTATATTGAAAGCCCAGATCTGTTCGAGCCGAACCATACAATTGAACAGGCACAGTCCATCGAGGGAACTCGGCAGATTACTGGAACGATCCTGCCACGCGGCGAGAGAGATGAATTCATATTCGAAGCAGATCATCATGGCGAGTGGACCATCAATATCGATGAACAGCCGGAAGGGCTAAACCTGTCGCTCGGCGTCTACCCGCACCCTGATGGTGGTTGGCTTCCGGACATGTCCCCAAGTGGCGATGGCAAGATCGTGGTGGATCTGCCAGCGCCAGGAAAATATGTGATGAGAGCAAGTTCCAGAAACGGAAACAACCGCTCGGTTGCACCCTATCGATTGGGTCTTTCGTATATCAAAAGCCCAGATTTATTCGAGCCGAACCGTACAATTGAGCAGGCACAATCCATCGAAGGTTCGCGGCAGATTACAGGAACGATCCTGCCACGTGGCGATAAGGATGAGTTCATATTCGAAGCAGATCATCACGGCGAATGGACCATCAAAATTGCCGATCAACCGGAAGGGCTAAACTTGTCGCTCGGGGTCTACCCGCACCCTGATGGTGGTTGGCTGACCGATATGTCCCCAAGTGGTGATGGACAGATCGTGGTGGACCTTCCCTCACCTGGGAAATATGTACTCAGAGCCAATGCTGCGAGCGGTAACCACCGCTCGGTTGCCCCCTACCGGCTTGATATCAAATATGCGCGCAGCCCAGATGTGTCTGAGCCAAACAACAGCGTCGACACCGCAAGGTCCATCGCCGGTTCCGGGCAAATACTTGGCACAATCTTGCCACGTGGTGACAAGGACGAGTTTATTTTTGGGGCCTCCGGAAAACAATTGGTCACAGTCAACATTGTTCAGACGCCCGGCTTCGATCTGGCAATTGGCATATATAAGGCGCCCGATGGCAGCTGGCTGGGAGATAAGAACCCCGACCCCAACCAACTCACCGTTGAAATACCGGAAGCAGGTGATTACGTCCTTCGTGTCACAGGCCGAAGCGGCAATGACCGGTCAGTATCACCCTATCGGCTGTCCCTGTACCGCTGATGAGTCAGGCATCGCCACCACCAACCGCTGCTGAAACACACTAGCCGATACAGACTGGCACCTGCGGATCAAGGCGGGTTGCTTGTAATCCACAAATCCTCTGGCATAAAAACCGGAGTAAAGCGGTATCAATTGCTACATTGAACAGACGTGAAGCATATGAGGCTCGCCAAAAGAAACGGGCCTAAATTATTGCGTCAATAGGCACGCTGCTTGTCGTCGCTATTATTCTTATTTTTGTGCCTATGGCTCCCGGTTGGAAGCAGGTAAAGAAGAGTTTCTTTTCTGGCGAAATTTTCCAGGATAGTCTCGACATTGCAGAACCAGGCCTTGATCTGGGTCCAGTGCGTCAACGCTTCGGCATTGTGTTTCAAAGCTTCAATCTCTTTCCTCATATGAACGCACTGGAAAATGTGCTGCTCGCCCCACGAGGTGTGCTTGGCAAAACCAAAGAACAATTGATGGGCGATGCGGAAGCGCTGTTCAAACGCTTTGGATTGGCAGCACATATGCACAAATAACCAGATTTGCTTTGCGGCGGCCAGCAGCAACGGGTGGCGATCATCCGAGCCTTGGCAATGAAACCGGAAGTCATGCTGTTTGATGAAGTTACCTCTGCGCTGGACCTTGAATTGGTGGGTGAAGTTTTGGATGTTCTGCGCGCCCTGCAAGCTGAAGGCATGACCATGATTTTGGCAACGCATGAAATGCGCTTTGCCCGCGATGTTGCTGATCAGATTTGATTTATGGATGACGGCGTAACCCTGGAAGAAGGCACGTCAGACGCAATTTTTTCCGTGCCACAAAGCGAGCGCACACAAGCGTTTTTGAAGAGTGTATTGGTCTAAGACCTTAGTTAATTCGTTTGATTATGAGACAATTGGCGACACTTTCTACGCCCTGCCGCCATATTTTGCCCTCTTCTATCCTGCCCGTGCACAGGCTTACAAATTTGTAATCAACTTTTAATGTTGCACTGCAAAAACGTCATATTCTGACCACCGTCACTTCTCACCCTCTGCAATTGTTGGTTGATACTTACGTCCAAGACCCAATCACGGCTTTAGCCAGTTTGGCTTCCATCCTTCCACAAAGGCAGAGTTTTGAAATGAGTGTTTTTAAACAAGTCTTGCTTGCCCTGGTGCTTCTCATTGGCGGCGTTGCACTTGCGCCAAACCTTTTTCCCGCAAGCTCCTCAATCATGTCGCAACTTGGTGTGCCAAATTTATTCGGCAGTGCATCGACTGAAGGTGAATCAGGTTCTGAAGCTGATAGCGGTCCACCAGCAGGCCCCGGCGGCGGGCGACAAGCATCTCTTGTTACGACTGCGTCATCCCAAACCGCTAGGATCAATGACCGTCTCGAGTCGATCGGCAGCAGTGAGGCCGTAAAATCAGTTGCTGTTGTGCCGCAAGTAAGCGGCGTTCTTGCAGAAGTGCTTGTTAAGTCCGGCAGCAAGGTGAGTGCAGGCCAGACAATCGTGCGCCTTAATTCCCAAACAGAAGAAGTCGCGCTCGAAGTTGCCAAAGTTGATCTCGTTGCCGCGGAGCTGAAACTTGAGCGCTATGCCAAGCTGCGGGGTTCTGATTTTGGAACGCAGCAAGAATTGGAAGAATTCCAAACGACCTTTGATGCCGCAAAACTGGCAGTCAGGGAGGCGGAAGTGAACCTTGACTACCGCACCATAACCGCACCCATAGATGGCGGCATTGGCATCGTTTCCGTTGAAGTTGGTGACTATGTGACAACCGAAACCGAAATTGCCGTGGTCGATGACCGATCCAGCATTCTGATCAACTATTGGGTACCGGAACGGTTTGCTGGCTTGGTTGAAGTCGGTCAAGGTGTTCAGGCTACATCATTTGCCTATAGCAACGAGAATTTTGTTGGTGAGATCAGCGCCATTGGCAGCCGAATTGAAGCTGCAAGTCGCACGTTCCAATTGCAGGCAAGCATAGACAATTCAGAAGATCGCCTGAGACCGGGTATGTCGTTTGCTGTCTCCATGCAGTTCGGTGGCAATGAGTTTCCTTCGGTCGATCCGCTTGCGGTGCAATGGGATTCAGAAGGTTCCTATGTTTGGCGTGTCAGCGATGGCACGGCCAACCGCCTCCCTATTCGCATTGTGGAGCGAAATGTGGACTCCATTCTTGTCGATGGCGCATTGGCCGATGGCAATGAAGTGATAATCGAGGGTCAATTGGGACTAACGGATGGCGCTGAAGTTAAAGCCGTCAATGCCAGTTTCACCTCCACAGACAATCAGCTTGAAAGCGTCAAGTCCCCGGAAACAGCTTCCGATAATGCCGTTGATCAAATTGACATCGAAGAGACCGAGAGTTGAGGCGTAAATCAATGAATCCGACTGAAACAAATGGTGGCAACAATTCGGGCGGAATTACCGCGCTTTTTGTACGCCGCCCGGTCTTGGCCATTGTTGTCAATTTGTTGATTGTGGTGGCCGGTTTGGCAGCCATTATGGGCATTCCCATTCGCGAACTTCCCGAAGTTGATAATCCGGTGATCACTATCACCGCCACATATTCTGGTGCATCTGCCGAAACAATGGACCAGGAGGTAACAGACGTCCTGGAGAGCGCAGCCAGTCGCGTGTCGGGTGTTAAGGCAATTTCATCAACATCATCGATTGGCAGTAGCCGCGTTGAAGTAGAATTTACCGATGATATCGATCTGAATGTTGCAGCGGCCGACTTGCGCAACGAAGTCAATCAAGTTGAAAATGACTTACCAGATGGTGCTGATGAGCCAAACATCATTAAAGCCGACAATGATGAAGCGCCTATCATGCGGCTGTCAGTCACATCTCACAGCATGTCGATCGAAGATTTAAGCACGCTCGCCGACAAGGATGTCAGTGACCGTCTGAGATCGGTCAGCGGTGTCGCGGACATAGAATTGTTTGGCGACCGCGACAAAGTTTTTCGGATCGATATTGATCAAGCTCAGCTTGCTATGAGAGCCCTCACAGTCGCCGATGTCAGTGCGGCCTTGCAAGATGCAGCGCTCGACATTCCGGCTGGTGATCTCAGCCGCAATTCACAAAACCTGACCATACGTGCAATTGGTCAAATTCAAACACCAGAGCAGTTTGAGCAGGTCATTTTGCAAGACAATACGAGGTTGGGCGATGTTGCCGTGGTGACATTGGGGCCGGACACGCAATCAACCAGTATTCGAACGGACGGTCAGACTGGCATTGGACTCAATATCATCCGCCAATCAGGATCCAATACTCTGGAGATTTCAAATGGAATCAAGCAGGCTATTGAAGATCTGCAGCCCCTTTTGCCAAAGGATGTTACGATTGCGATTAACAGCGATGATGCAATCTTCATCAACGGTGCCATTACCGAAGTAATGAAGTCGCTCGGGCTTGCCACGCTCATTGTGATCGCCATCATCTATCTATTCTTGATGAACATACGCGCAACTCTGATCCCAGCAATTACGCTTCCCGTGGCATTGGTCGGGACAGTCGCCGGTATTTGGGCCGCTGGCTTTTCGATCAACATAATCACGCTTTTGGCGTTCGTTCTTGCAACCGGCATGGTGGTGGATGATGCGATTGTGGTTCTTGAAAACATCGTGAAAAAACGCAGCGCAGGAATGGGTCCCCGGGCTGCGGCCGTGGTTGGAACGAAAGAAGTATTTTTCGCTGTCATAACCACAACAGCTACTCTGGCAGCGGTGTTTATCCCCCTATCGTTTTTGCCCGGTAATGCTGGCGGTCTTTTTCGGGAGTTTGGCTACACGCTAGCCATTGCCGTGACAATTTCATCCATCGTAGCACTTTCGCTGTGCCCCATGCTGGCCTCAAAACTTCTGACGAAAGACATGGGCAAGGACAAAGAACACGGCCGTGTGATTGGTGGAATTACTGCCGCAGGGCGGAAAAGCACCAAATTCTATGGTGCGATGTTACGGTTTTGCATTGATGCACCAATTGTTGTCTTGGCCATTGCGACTGTATTTTCGCTCGTAGCATGGACGTTATATGGCGTGCTGCCAGAAGAAATTACTCCACCGGAAGATCGTGCCGTTGCGATTATGAGAGTATCTGCACCGCAGGGTGTAAGCCTTGAATATACCGAAAGTCAGTTGCAACGCATTGATCAGTTGATGACGCCGTTCAAGGACAGTGGTGAAATTGAAAACACGTTTTTGATATCAGGCAATGGCACCGAAACTAATCGGGGGGTGCTTGTCATGCGCCTGGCACTCTGGGATGAACGTGACCGCAATCAACAGGAAATTGTTGACGATATTAATGCGACAATCAGCAGCGTGAACAGCGTTCGCGCATTTGTTATCTCGCCCAATAGCCTTGGTATTCGTGGCGGTGGCTCAGGCTTGCAAATGGCTATTGTGGGCGGCGACTACCCCGAATTGGCAGAGATAGCCAAAGACCTCATGTCTGAAATGGCGGGTGATACAACATTTGGCCGCACCGAGGTTTCCTATGAAAGCACAAAGCCGCAGCTCTTGATCAGCATAGATCGAGAGAACGCAGACCAGATCGGCGTTGATATTTCGGGTTTGGAGTCCGCGCTGCAAGCGGTTTTGGATGGCCACGATGTTGTGGATGTTTTTGTTGATGGGGAAGCCATTGGCGTCAAACTGATGTCAACGACACATCCGGTCAACGACCCTACCGATCTGGAAAACATCTTCCTTATGACAGAGGACGAACGCATTGTTCCGATGTCTTCTATCGCAAGCCTGGAGGAAAGCGCCGTTGCGCCAAGCCTGAACCGGGAAGAAAAACTTCGCGCCGTCACAATCACAGCCGAGCTTGGTGACGATGTTGCGTTGCGCGAAGCGATGGAGAAGATGGAAGCCTTGGCCGAACCCATATTGGCTTCCGGAACATACCTTGTGCCGCTGGCAGAGGCTGCAACTTTGAACGAAACATCAAGCGGGCTTGGGCTTGTGTTTGGCTTTGCCATTGTAATTGTTATTCTGGTTCTGGCGGCTCAGTTCGAAAGTTTTGTCAGCAGTTTTATCATTGTTCTGACAGTCCCGCTTGGTCTTGCCTGCGCGGTGTTTGCTCTTTGGTTCAGTGGAACAAGTCTGAATGTTTACAGCCAGATTGGTCTGGTCCTGCTGGTTGGCATTATTGCAAAGAACGGCATCTTGATTGTCGAGTTTGCAAACCATTTGCGCGACGGCGGAATGAGTGTTCGGGATGCGGCAGAGCAAGCTGCACTGCAGCGTTTGCGCCCGGTCATGATGACCATGATTTCAACAGTTCTTGGTGGCCTGCCATTGGTCCTGTCATCAGGCGCAGGATCCGAGGCGCGCATTGCGCTTGGATGGGTCATAATTGGCGGGCTTGGCCTTGCAACTCTGGCGACATTATTTGTAACCCCGGTTGTCTACCGGCTGTTGGCTGGGTTTTCCACGTCCAAAGCTGCTGAAGAAAAACTTTTGAATGATGAGCTTTCGGCAGGTCCTGCAACCACCTAGGGTCTGAACCCAATTGGGGATTAAATTGGACTTCAGACCCTGGTCTGCACTCTGTCAGCTACTCGCTCGCCCACCCTTTCCCCGATGCAATTTGCAGTGTCAGCCACGCTGTGGTCAGCGTCTGTGTGGCTGCTGCCAGCGTCAAACGTGATGATGCACTGTTGCGCTCTGCATCCAGCAAATCGGTGAGATCGGTTACTCCGGCTTCATAGGTTTCGCGCGAGATTTCCAACACACGATCATAAGCTGCTGACGCACGACGCCCGGCTTCCACTGTTTGGCGGCCGCGCCGGTACTTGGTCTGGGCTGTTTGTACTTCCTGCACTGCCGTATTCACCGATTCACGCCAGCTGAGTTCTGCTTGTCTGGCAAGTGAGATTTTTTGATCCCGGGTCGCCCTCAACGCGCGCTGATTGAGAACCGGCAGTACGAGCGTTGGTCCAAAGCTCCAGGTTGATGTTGAGGCAACTGAAATTGAACCATCGAGCGTAACAGAAGGATAAAGGTCCGCCTCCGCCATGCCAATCGCCGCAGTCGCCGCTGCCAAATCTCGTTCTGCAGAATTGATGTCTGGCCTGTTGCGCAGTAAATCGGCCGGTATGCCATCACCTGAATTTCGTTTCGGGACAGGCTGTGGCGCACCCTTTTGCAAAGACAGATAGAGCGGCTCTGCAGGCTCATCAAGTAGCGCAGCAATGCCGTAAACAGCGGTAAAGAAACTGGTCTCCAAAGCCGGCAATCCAGCTTGCGCTTCTTCTAGCAGCGCCTCTGCATTGGCAACTTCCAATCGCCCTGCAGCGCCAACCTCCCTTTGCGCCTGAACGACTTCCAAAGTTTTTTGCAAAGAACTGATGGTTTGCCGCGTTAACGCCAAAGCCTCCTGATTGTAGCGTGCATCAATGTAGTAGCCCACCAGACTGGTAAAGAAGTTCAGCCGTGCCGTGCCAACGTCGAATTGCGATGCCTGAAGTTGCGCTTTTGCCTGTTCGCGCGCACGTCTTTGCCTGCCAAAAATATCAAGGATGAGGCTTGCCGTGGCAGTCGCTGTTTTCTCAGAGTATGTAGAGATGTCATCGCCGCCCTGCCGGATGACCGAGCCGTCGACATAACCGCTGGTGAGCGCAGCACCCCCCGTCGTGCCGAGCACCGCACGAGCCGCCACGACGCGCTCAACGGCGGTTTGAATATCGATGTTTTGTGACAGCCCCCGTTCGACAAGTTGATTGAGTTGTCGGTCATGCAAATCCTGCCACCACGAACTTAACGCCACATCAGCAATTGATTGGGTCGATCCTTCAACGAACTTGCTTGAGAGGCTGGCGTTTGGCGTATCATATACGGGGCCAACAGAGGTGCATGATTGCAGGACAACGGTCCCGCAAAGTAAAATACAATATCGGGCTTTCAATTCACATACTCCAGGCTGTTGGGAAATTTGCGTGGACAAAAACAACGCCTTGAGAAGATAAAAAGTTAATATGTTAACATTCTGTCGTTCATATTAACTAGTTGTAATAATTCATCAATTTTTATGACACAGTGAACATCCAACTATGGATCGCAATACAAGCGAGGATGTTGTGCATGCTGCAATGTCTCAGCCCTCCCCCATCCACCAACGGCACAAAACAACACTCATTTACAAATTTCTTGACTGGGTACTCAGTATGTACTTAATTGCACCTCAATGAGAGACAAGCATGACTGAACCTTTAAGAACCATGGCCTATGCACGCTTCCGGGAGAGCCTTTTTGACCGGCGGCTGAAGCCTGGCCAATTTGTTTCGCAACGCGAACTGAGTGAATTGCTGGATGTGCCTATGGGGGCCATCCGGGAAGCGCTAAAGCGGCTGGAAGCGGATGGGCTTATCAGTCTGATCGCCCAGCGTGGCGTGCAGATTGCCGATGTGAATGTTGCCTTTATCAATGATGCTTTTGAATTCAGGATCATGATTGAAACAGAAGCCGTGCGGCGCAGTGCTGAGGCGCCAAATGTTGAGCGGCTCACCGATCTGCGGTCCAGAACACAGCAAATCATCGACCAGACCAGAAATGCCCCATCAGACGATCTGATGCAGGCCGGGTTGCAAATTGACCTGGAGCTACATGAGTTTCTGGTATCGGTGTTCACCAACAGTTTGATCCGCCAATCCTATCAGCAGCTGGAAGACAAGGTGCGGCTGATCCGACTGAACGGGAAATATACCGTAGACCGCCTGCGCGCTGCCATGCATGAGCATCTTGATATTATCGACGCGCTTCTGGCGGGTGATGAGCAGGCTGCCATGGCCAGTCTCAACGCCCATCTGACAACGTCCTGGCGTCGGTCGCTTGGGTTGCCCCCGGAGCTGCGCTCGATACAAAGCAGTGAACCGCAATGACAATCCGCAATGTCCTGTTTCTGTTTTCTGACCAGCACAATCAGAAGGTCGCCGGTTGCTATGGCGATAGCGTGGTGCAAACCCCCAATATCGATAAATTGGCGCAGGATGGCGTGCGGTTTGACAATGCCTACTGCCCCTCCCCCATCTGCGTTCCCAGCCGAATGGCCAGCCTCACAGCGCGCTGGCCGCATCGGCAGGAATGCTGGACGAATGACGATATATTGCGATCAGATTTACCAAGCTGGCTGCATGCGGCAGGCGCTGCCGGCTATGCGCCAGTTCTGATCGGTCGGCTCCATGCCATCGGGCCAGATCAGATGCATGGCTATGCGGAACGACAGGGCGGAGATCACAGCCCCAACTGGCAGGGCGCGCCGCGCCAATCTATGGGCGTGTTGAGTGAAACCAATGATCCAACACCGGCATCGCTGCAAAAAACAGGTCCCGGATACAGCGCCTATCAGCAAAAGGACGCCGATATTACCGAGGCGGCCGTTGACTGGCTGACCCATCAGGCCCCTGCCTTGAATGCGGACGGAAAACCCTTCTGCCTGACCGTGGGGCTGATGCTGCCACATCCGCCCTATGTGGTGGATGACGAGGCCTATGATCTTTACGCAGGCAAGGTTCCACCACCGGAATTGGGGCCAGAGGCAGCCGATCATGCTTTCCACCGCTGGTGGCGTGACAATCGCGGTGTTGCAGACCTGACAGCGGAAGAGGCAGACCGGGCAAGAACAGCTTATTGGGGTCTGGTTCACCGCATGGATGAGATGATCGGCCAGGTTCTTGAGGCGCTTGAAGCTGCCGGACTGATGGAGAACACGCTGATCATCTACGCCTCTGATCATGGCGACCATCTGGGCGAGCGCGGGCTGTGGTGGAAACACACATTCTATGAGGAATCGGTAAAAGTTCCCCTCATCATGCGCCTGCCCGGCGTACTGCCCGCAGGAGAGGTACGCGATCAGGTGGTCAACCTTGTCGACCTCAGCCAAACCATGCTTGAGGCGATGGGAACAGACCAATTACCCCATGCCGATGGGCGCAGTTTCTGGACCCTGGCACAGGATGCAGCAGCAAGCTGGAGCAACGAAACCTTTTCAGAATATTGTACGGATACCGTTCCGGCATGGACCGGAGGACGGGCGGTGCAGCAGCGCATGATCCGTTCCGATCAGTGGAAACTGATCGTCTACAATGATGAAGCACCACAGCTTTTTGATCTCAACGCCGATCCATCTGAACACCACAATCTGGCAGATGATCCGGAGTATCGCCAAATCCAGCACCGCCTGATGGCACGCCTCACGCAGGATTGGGACCCGACCGCCATTGCAAAACGCATGCTGGAGCGCCGCGTTGAAAAGGACATCGTGCTGAAATGGGCGCAGCAAACCAACCCAACCAGCACGCATATTTGGAATTTCTCACCCGAAATCAACAAACTGAGCGGCAGTCAGTCAGACGGCTGAAGCCGCTCAATTCTACAAACGAAACGAAGGAGGAAAGAATGAAAAACTTTACACGCAGGACTCTTACAATCGCCGCTCTAGGCCTGACGGCTGCATTGGCCTTGCCTATGGCGGGGCACGCGCAAGCCTATCCGGAAAAAGCTGTACAGATCACCGTGCCCTTTGGCGCTGGCGGTGGCACTGACACTTTTGTGCGCACTATACAGCCCTTTGTGGAAAAACAGCTTGGGGCCGATCTTGTGGTGCTGAATGTGCCGGGCGCCGGGTCCGTAACCGGAAGTCGCGGTGTCATCAGCAAAGACCCGGATGGCTATTCAGTTCTGGTCAATCACGCCACGCTGTTGACCAATATGGCTATCGGCAAGGCAGACTTTGATGTCTCCTCATTTGAGCTTGCAGCTTCCACCACATCCATTCCTCTTGTCGTTGCGGTTCCGGCCTCTTCTGCCGCCAATTCGCTGGACGAATTGAAATCTCTATTGTCGGGCGGCGATCCGGTCATTGCGGGCGTCAATATTGGTGCGGTCAATCACTTTGCCATGCTGATGCTGGAAGCCGAACTTGGCGCAGGCAAATTCCGCTATGTGCAAACCGGTGGTGGTGCCAAGACCATAGCCGCCCTGCTGGGCGAGCAAATCGCGGTTGGCGTGTTGAGTGGTGCAGAAGCCAAACCCTTGCTGGAAGCTGGCGAAGTCAAAGTCATTGCAGCCCTGTCTGGTGACCGCATTCCCTATCTGGCTGATGTAGCAACGGCTGCCGAACAGGGTGCCGATGTTGACTTTTCCATCGAGCACAGCTGGTACTTCCCCAAAGGCACACCGGCTGACGCCATCGCTGCATTCTCTGCGGCACTGGAAAAAGCCATTGGCGATGCGGAATTGCAGGCCATCCTTGATGAGCGCGGCATTACACCAACCTATTATGGGCCTGATGCAGCTCCTGCCCGTGTGGCGGCCACACTGGCACAGTTGAAAAGCGCAGCAGACCTGATCGAGAATTAGGTTCGCCACCCACTTTCTGGAAGGCCAGACCCAGCTAGGGTCTGGCCTTCCAGTCCTTATCGTGACCGGGAAAAACCACAATGTTTGAAGTGCTGAGCCTTGGCACAACCCTGTTCATTGGGCTGGGCGTCTTGCTGGGTATTGTCGTCGGTGCAATTCCGGGACTGACAGCAACCATGCTCATCGCATTGTCGCTGCCATTCACCTTTTCCATGGACCCAATTCCAGCCATCTCCATGCTGGTTGGCATGTATGTGGGCGGTGTGTCCGGCTCGCTGATTACGGCCATCATCCTGCGCATGCCCGGAACCCCGGCTTCGGTCATCACTACGCTGGACGGCTATCCAATGGCGCAAAGAGGTGAAGCTGGTAAAGCTTTGGCCCTTGCCATTTGGGCCAGTTTTTTTGGCGGTCTCATATCCTGGGTTTTTCTGGTTCTGCTGTCCGAGCCGCTCAGCCGTATGGCCGTCCGCTTCTCAAAATTCGACTATTTTGCGCTGGTCGCCATGGCGCTTTTGCTGATTGTATTTCTCAGCAAGGGCAACATGTTGCGCGGCCTGATTTCCGGGGCATTGGGCATTCTGGCCGCAACGCCCGGTTCAGACCCGATCAGCGGTTCCTTCCGATTTACGTTTGGAATTCAGTGGCTGGAAAACGGTTTCCCTTTGCTGGCTGTTTTGATTGGCCTGTTCGCGGGGAATCAAATCCTTCAAGAGGTACAGGGCCTGTCCAGACAGGCTAAAGAACGCCCAAACATGAATGCAAAAATGTCTCTGAACCCGCGCGCGCTGATACGGCACTGGATCAACATCCTGCGCTCCTCGGTTCTGGGCACCTGGATTGGCGTGTTACCAGGCGTCGGTGCCAATGTGGGCTCGGCTTTTGCCTATTCCGTTGCGCGCAGCTTTTCGCGAAAGCCGGGTGATTTTGGCAAAGGCAGCGAAGAAGGGTTGGTCGCATCGGAATCTGCCAACAACGCCACGGTTGGCGGGGCCTTGGTGCCACTTGTAGCGCTTGGAATTCCCGGCAGCGTGGTCGACGCTATTCTGCTTGGCGGCCTTGTCATTCACGGCGTCCAGCCTGGACCATTCCTGTTCCGCAATGATCCCGGTATGGTCTATGCCATCTTCAATGCTGCCTTTATCGGCAATGTCATCATGCTGTTGGCCATGCTGGTCTTGACCCGGCACATTGCCAAAATTGCCATGATCCCCAAAGAATATCTGCTGCCGCCCCTGGTCATCATGTGTGTCGTGGGAACCTTTGCCATTTCAAACACATGGTCGACCGTCTTCGTCATGCTGTTGTTTTCTTTTGTGGGCTTTGGGCTGGAGCGCAGCGGCTATGCGCTGGCGCCCTTTGTCATCGGCTTTATTCTGGCGCCAATCGCCGAGGAAAACCTGCGCTCGGCGACTATGTTCACGGATGGGGCTATCATGCCCCTCCTGCTCACCCCGGTGCCCATTGCGGTTGTCATCATCAGTACGATCATGTTTTTGCTGAACAGACGCTTTTCCTGAAGGACACACCATGAGCCTGCGCATTTTTGATTTTTTGCTGCTGTTTATCGGAGCGGCCTTTACCTATCAGGCCATCCAGACACCACCGGAAAACTACGACGTCATGGGCCCGTCCCTTTGGCCACTCTCTGTCGCGATATCGCTATTGGTCTTGCTGGTTCTGTCTTCGGTCTTTTCCAGACGATCAAACGACAACCGGGAAACACCACTCAGCATTCGATTTTGGCTCATGTGCCTTGCCATGATCGCATTTGTTGGTGTGCAACTCGTGGCGATCATGCCGTTTTTCCTGTCCGCTGCCGCTTTTTGTTTTTGCGCATTCCTGCTGATGACACATCACCGCGATGTCAAAAGCCTACTGCAGGCTGGCGGCGCTGCACTGTTATTCTGCTTTGTAATCCAATACGTCTTTACGCAATTCATAAATCTGGATCTGAAAACCGCATTTTAACGCCCAAGACGAATTGCGGTTATTAGGGCCATTTCACCTCTGGCGGCATGGAAGACAGGATCGAGGCAACATTGCCTCCAGTCTTCAAGCCAAAGATCGTACCCCGGTCATAAAGCAGATTGAATTCCACATAGCGACCACGGCGGATCAACTGCTCCTCACGGGCAGCAGCATCCCAGTCCTGCTCCATATTGGCGCGCACCAATTGTGGATAAATATCCCGAAAGGCGCGGCCCACATCCTGTGTGAAGGCAAAATCTGCATCCCAGTTACCTGAATTCAGATAATCGTAGAAAATGCCGCCAACGCCGCGCGTTTCCTTGCGGTGCGGCAAATAGAAATACGTGTCACACCAATCCTTGTAACGCGGATAGTCAGCCACTTCATGGGCTTCGCAGGGCGCACGCATGGCCGCATGAAAGGCCTGCGTATCCGCATCATCCTGTGTGCGCCGCGCATCCAGAACTGGCGTCAAATCCGCTCCACCGCCAAACCACTGGCGTGTCGTCACAACCATTCTTGTGTTCATGTGAACGGCAGGCACATTGGGGTTTTGCGGATGGGCAATCAGCGAAATTCCGCTGGCCCAAAAAGACGGATCCTCGTTCGCGCCCGGTATCTGGCCACGAAATTCCGGCGCGAACTCGCCATGAACCGCTGAGATGTGAACACCCACCTTTTCAAAGACCCGCCCGCGCATAAGCGACATTTCACCACCGCCACCCTTGGCACCACTATGGTCCGTGCGCTGCCATTCTGTCCGTTCAAACCGTCCCGGAGCGCGGTCGGACAAAGGCCCGGCTAGATCATCTTCAAGCACTTCGAAGGAAGCACAAATCTCATCGCGTAATTGACGGAACCAATTGGACGCAATCTGTTTCTTGTCTTCAATTCCCTCGGGCACGGGGCCGGGAATTGGCTTTGACGGCGCATCTTTCTGATCGGTCACGGGCTTATCCATCATATGCTGTTTTGTCTGCCACTTGTCTTTCAGACTTTACGCTTCAAATCCAGACCCAAGGGTGCGGACTCTTTATGGATCCGCCCCCTAAAGAGCCACTTGTCTCAACGCTTCGCCCAGGACCATGGCCCCGGAAATCGCCACATTCAGCGAACGGGCGTCACTATGCATGGGAATAAGAATGCGCGCATCCGCGGCCTCATGCACCTCATCCGGTACACCGGCAGACTCCCGGCCCAGCATCAGCACATCATTTTCCTGAAACCGAAAATCTGTATAGACCTCTGCCGCTTTAGTAGAGAGCAGCACAATGCGGCGCTTCTCGTCGCGGCAAAAGACCTGAAACGCGGCCCAGTCAGCATGTTGCATGAGAGCTGCCTTCTCCAGATAATCCATCCCGGCCCGGCGGAAATTCCGGTCACTCAGCACAAAGCCTGCGGGCAGAATAATATGCACCGGCACATTCAGGCAGGCTCCTGTGCGCAGCAGCGTTGCTGTATTTTGTGGTATGTCAGGCTGGTAAAGTGCAAGTGAGAGCGCCATTTAAATGCCATGCTCCAAATTCAGATTCAATTTCGATTCCAATTTCCAAATGTTCCGGCGTCAGAAAGACCTGCCTCATGTTAAAGCGAATTCTGCGCCCGTTTGAACGCATCATAGATCCGCTGGCACCCTCTCCGACCCAAGACCTGCCTAACGACAGCGTCACCGGCTTCATATGGTACTTTGCACGGCAGGCCAAATGGCCTTTCATTCTGTTTTTGCTGTCTGGAATTCTTGTTGCGGGCGTCGAGGTGTTGCTGTTCCAGTATATTGGCCACATCATTGATCTGCTGAACGATCCTGCTGTGCAGGCCAGCCGCGAAACTCTGCTCACCGATTATATGGGAACGTTCCTGATGATGGCGGCAGTGGTGGTGATCGGCCGCTTTGCTATTCTCATGCTGGCAGCTGTGCTTGAGCAGCAGGTTATTGTGCCCAGTTTTTTCAATCTGGTGCGCTGGCAGGCCCACCGCTCTGTCATTCGCCAATCCTTGACCTATTTCCAGAATGATTTTGCCGGCCGCATCGCCACCAAAGTGCTGCAATCAGGTCAGGCCGTTGGTGATTTCCTTATCAACATTATGCAGGGCATCTGGTTTTTCATCATCATTGGTATCTCCACCATTGGAGTCTTTTCCGGATTGGACTGGCGGCTGGCCAGCGTCGTTGTTGTCTGGTTTGCCTGCTACTTTGGACTGGCTACCTTTTTGGTGCCGTCGATCCGTCATGCGGCTAAAAAATCAACCGATATGCGCTCCGTTTTCAATGGCCGTATCGTTGATGCCTATTCGAACATCTATACGATTAAACTGTTCGACACGCGCGGCCAGGAAGACGCCTTTGCTGAAGAGGGTCTGCTTTGGATGCTGACAAGCGTCCGCACATTGACCCGCGCCATCACCCGCGTGCGTTTCAGCCTTGCCTTGCTGAACGGCTTCTTCATGGCTGCCACCGGTTACATATGCCTTATCATGTGGCAGGCTGACGGCATTACAGCTGGCGGCATCGCAATTGCCCTGGGTCTAGTGCTTCGGCTCAACACAATGTCGGGCTGGATGATGTTCCAGATTTCGGGCCTGTTTCGAGATTTGGGAACCATTCAGGATTCCATGGAAACGGTATCCCAGGTCCCGGCTCTGCTGGATGCCCCATCTGCCCCGGCCCTGCCCAAGGTTGATGGCGCCATTGCCTTTGACCACGTTGGCTTTCACTACGGAAAACTGGATGACCCCACCGTTGAACCTGCCAAGGGTGTGCTGCATGACATTACGCTGGATATTGCGCCGGGTGAGAAAATCGGTCTGGTCGGGCGTTCCGGTGCGGGTAAATCCACCTTGGTGAACCTGTTGCTGCGGCTCTATGATGTGGAAAGCGGGCGCATCACCATTGATGGCCACAACATCGCGGACGTCACCCAAAACTCCCTGCGCGGCCAAATTTCCATGGTGACGCAGGATACCTCCCTGCTGCATCGCTCGGTGCGGGAAAATATTCTCTATGGCCGGCCCGATGCCAGTGAAGCGGACATGATCCAGGCAGCCACTCAGGCAGAAGCCATGGAGTTCATTGCCGACTTGGTGGATCCAAAAGGCCGCAGCGGTTTTGATGCCCATGTGGGCGAGCGCGGGGTCAAACTCTCCGGCGGTCAGCGCCAACGCATAGCGATTGCACGGGTTTTGCTGAAGGACGCACCAATCCTCATTCTGGATGAGGCAACGTCAGCGTTGGATTCAGAAGTTGAGGCTGCCATCCAGGAGCAATTGTTCAATTTGATGAAAGGCAAGACCGTGATTGCCATTGCTCACCGCCTGTCAACCATTGCCACCATGGATCGTCTGGTTGTGATGGACGGCGGCCATATTGCAGAGACCGGCACCCATGAAGCGCTGATTGCCAATGACGGGCTCTATGCCAGCCTGTGGCAACGCCAGTCCGGTGGCTTTCTGGGCGACATCAACCAGACTGAGGCCGCCCAATAGTCAATTGGTTATCGGCAGCAATCAGCCGCTTGTAAGTTCTGCCAGAACATCGTCCAGAACCGCGTAACCTTTACCCCAACCACTGTCCATTCCGGACATGGCCTGAGCGAAACAGGCAATCTCTTCCTCTGTCGATTCAAAGGGTATCTGTGTCAAAGTGACTTTTGTCTTCGCTCCAAGGTCTTCAAAAACCACCGTTGTCAGCAAAGTTCTTGGCCAGTCCGGCATCATCGGATTGGAGGCAACATTCCAATCTGAATCAGTGGAAGAATGGTGCCAAATAAGTTTTTCCTGGGGCACAACATCCTGAAACACCATCTTGCTGAGATTGGAATTTTCACCCCATTTCATCTCGTTCCGCCATTGACCGCCAGGTTTAAGGTCAAACTCATGGATGATGGTTTCAACGCCGGGTCCATACCACCGGGCAAGCAACTCCGGATCAGTCCAGCTGCGCCACACCATGGCGCGTGGCGCGTCAAAAACCCGTTCCAGTCGATATTCCGCGATCTCACTCATAATCAGTTTTCCCTCCATCGGATTGTTTCATCTCTACCAGTAAATCATCCAGTTGATTGAAGCTCTTGCCCCAAAAGGCTTTGAATTCCGCCAGCCAATCAACCGCAGCCGTCATGGTTTCAGCCTTGAGCCTTGCCGGTCGTCTTTGCTCCTCAACATCGCGCTCAATCAATCCCGCGCGCTCAAGCACTTTCAGATGCCGGGAAACGGCCGGTTGGCTGATGTTGAAGGGTTCGGCAATTTCATTCACCGATGCCTGACCATCTGCCAGTCGGGACAGAATGGCGCGCCGGGTCGGGTCTGACAGCGCAGCAAAAATTGCATCGAGATTGGGTGGTGATTGCGTATAACCAATTTGTTCCATAACAATATAGTTATATAAAAATCGAATGGTGTCAACCGTCTGGAAAACATCTTGATAACTTCAGAAGTAGAGGATGCGTCTAACAGATCACTTCGATGAGATATGGGTCAGTGGTGGCCAATCCCTTGCGCAAGGCCGCAACAAATTCATCCATATCAGTCACACGCGTCGCGGCAACACCATGCCCTTTGGCAAGGGCCACCCAGTCCAGCGTCGGGTCTTCCACGTCGAACATGCGCGCTGCATTCCGCCCCGCTTGTTTGACCCCGACATTGGCCAGTTCATCATGTAAAATCTGATAGCCACGATTGGCAAAGACGATGGTCACAACATCCAGATTTTCGCGTGCCATCGTCCAGAGGGATTGAAGCGTATACATGGCCGAGCCGTCACCGGTCAGGCAGACGATTTTCTGATCCGGGCAAGCCAGCGCAGCGCCAGTTGCGCATGGCAGTCCAAACCCGATGGCGCCGCCCGTAACATGCAACCAGCTCTGCCGCCGGGCCGTATCCGTTGCAGCCAGCAATGGCTCACTGCTGGTAACCGATTCATCGACAATAATTGCATTTTCCGGCAGAAGCGCCGCCAAAGCAGCGCCTGTTTTTTCAAGGGTTAAACTGCCAGTGGGAACCTCGGGCAAATCAAGCAACACAAGTGCCGGTCTGTCTGCCGGGCCAACACCCAGCTCATCTGCAATGGCCTGCAACGTCCAGCCATAATCCATATCGGGAGGGCATAGGTCTGTAATCTGACAATCATCCGGCTCGGGGGTGCCGGGCTTGTTCGGATAGGCAAAGAAAGCCACCGGTCGGTTGGCGCCACACAACACCATATGCCGAACATGCCGCATCAAAGCGACGTTTTCACCAATGGGGTATTTCAGCCGGGTCAGATCAACCGCACCGGAACCGCGTTCAATCCTGGGCACCAGAAAATCGGTCATCAATTCACAGCCGGATTTGGCAGCAATTTGGCCTGCCAGCTGCGACAGGCTGCCGTGAAGTGCCCCCTGCCCGACAAACAGCGCCGTGCCAGGCTCGCATAACGTCCTCGCCGCGCTGACAATCTGCGCGTTTGATGGCCGTTCCAATTGCGTGCAGGCAATCGGTTCAACAGGACCATTTGCCTCATCCCAAGCCGTATTGGCAGGCAGGACAAGCGTGGCAATCTGCCCACCGCCAGACCGCGCGGCCTGCACGGCTGCCGCACCATCACCGGCCACAGACGCAGCGTTCTCCGCACGACAGGTCCAATGCGAGATAGCGCCGCCGATGCCATCCAGATCGCCTCTCAAGGGACTGTCATATTTCAGATGATAGTTCGCATGATCGCCGACGATATTCACCACACCGCTGCGCGCTTTGCCAGCATTGTGCAGATTGGCGACACCATTCCCCAGCCCCGGCCCCAAATGCAGCAAGGTGGCAGCAACCTCCTGCTTCATCCGGAAATAACCGTCTGCTGCCCCTGTCGCACCGCCTTCAAACAGGCACAGAATGCACCGCATTTCAGGGTGCTGGTCCAAGGCTGCAACAAAGTGCATTTCGGATGTGCCGGGGTTTGCAAAACAGACATCCACGCCACTTTTCAGCAGGGTCTTAACCAGTGTTTCTGCGCCGTTCATAAATTCCTCAAATCGGTCCAGCGCGCATGGACATCAGATTTTGCTCCCCTGTCAAGGTGCGCATTGCTTTGCCCGCCTTGCGCATCAGCATTTCACCAAGTAGAGACCTGTCATGAATTATCTCCATGCCTATCATGCCGGAAACTTTGCCGACGTTGTGAAACACCTCACCATGGTGGCCATTATTGGCTACCTGCAGCGCAAGGAAGCCCCTATCCGTGTCATAGACATGCATGCAGGCTCCGGACGTTACACGCTCAAGGGCAAGGAGGCGCGCGCCACTGGCGAAGCCGCCTCTGGCATTGCACGATTGCTTGAAAACGGGGACCCAAAGCAGCTGATCCCTCTGGGTCCGGATGTCGAGCAATTCGCAAAACCCTATATGGATGTGATCAGCCGACTGAACCCCGGCACCGAGCTGGAAATCTATCCCGGATCGCCTTTGCTCGTGCGACATTTGCTGCGCGCCAATGATCGACTGACAGCGTGCGAACTGCGCGATTTCGAATTTGCAAAGCTACAAAAACTGTTTGCCGGAGACCCGCAGGTCTTAACGCGCAACGTCGATAGCTGGAAAAATCTGAAAGGCTTTCTGCCGCCTGATTTGAAGCGCGCCTTGATCCTCATGGACCCACCTTTTGAAAAGCCCCATGAAATGGAACGCGCGCTGGATGCAATAAGCATGGGCGTGCGGCGCTTCCCTATGGGCATTTATATGCTGTGGTATCCAATCAAGGCCCGGTATCAAGCAGAAATCTGGGCCAAATCCCTGGCAAAGCGCAAGCCGGAACTCGGTGTTGAAACCATCCTGCGTGCAG
>Ga0163215_100454_pt1 | contig 69246 bp, 61 predicted proteins | sample SynspAceP_FD_185934 | JGI IMG/M metagenome (GOLD analysis project Ga0163215, IMG submission 185934) | Saline lake microbial communities from Ace Lake in Antarctica - Synechococcus sp. Ace-P (Hybrid Assembly) | ecosystem: Environmental > Aquatic > Non-marine Saline and Alkaline > Saline | place... | reverse complement strand
GGCGGCCGAAGATCCTGCCGCCCGCCAACTACCTGCCGAGCGAGGATCAGACACAGGATCCGCATATCCTGCGTGCCATAGGCCGCGCGTGGGCCTGGCGGCGGCGCATTGAAGCGGGCGAGTTCGGAACCGTCCGCGATCTCGCAATCGCCGTGAAGCTCGCAGAGCGCCATGTCAGCCGCCAATTGCGGTTGGCATACTTGGCGCCGGATGTGCTGAAGCGGCTGGTGTTCGGTCGAGAGGTCACGGCCATCACCGTCATGCATCTGACTGAGAGCACTGCTTTGCCTTGGGGGGAGCAGGCGAAGGTGGTCTTTGATGAGGCCGAAAAGGGTGGTGTCTGAAGAACACTAACGGCCCTAAGCTGCCTTTCGACCATTGGTCAAGATGCTGCGGTGCGGCCCGCCACTGCGGACTTTCGCTGCAAGTGCAAGATCTCGGGTCAGATGAATTTTCATATTGCAGGACATTGCAAGAATTCCCGATTACTTTATAGATGACGGCATGTCGGGAAGCGATAGTAGCCGAAGCCGAACACCTTGGTATTACTCAAAGCCAGTGGTCCAACAGCTTGGGCTCAAGATAGAAGTGCGACACCGACAGCCCGAAGGGCATAGGATGTCGCTATGGAAAAACACTACAAGCACCTGAACGCCGAGGAACGTGGCGTGATCCTTTCGGAACATCAGCGGGGATCGAGCCTTCGTCAGATCGGCCGGCTTCTTGGGAGGCATCACGGCACCATCGGGCTTGAACTGACGCGGGGTGCTACACCTGACGGGTATGATCCACATGTGGCGAGACTGGCTCATGATGCGGCACAGCTGTGCTCGGGACGACGGCGCAAACTGGTTCGCGAGGCTCCGTTCTATGACTGGGTGCGCAACCGTCTGATCCATTGGTGCTGGTCGCCAGAGCAGATCGCGGCCAGACTACGGCGCATGCATCCAGATGATCCCAGTCAGCGCATTAGTCACGAAGCGATCTATGCCGCGATCTATGCGCAGCCGAGAGGTAGCTTGAAGACACTGATGATCGAGGCGCTGCGGCAAGCCAAACCGAAGCGCGGAGTTCGGCGCACCACCTTGGCAGGGTCTGCTATGGTCCCGGAAACGCTACGCATTATTCATCGTCCCGAAGACATCGAGGCGCGCCTGGTTCCCGGCCACTGGGAAGGAGACCTGATCAAGGGTGCTTTCAACCGCTCGGCGGTGGGGACGGTCGTCGAGCGCAAGACCCGCTTTGTCATTCTCAGCAAGATGAACGGCTGCACCGCCAGTGCCGCCCTTGAAGGTTTCACGCGACAGATGAAACGGTTGCCCGTGGCACTGCGCCGGTCAATGACCTATGATCGGGGTTCGGAGATGGCCTGCCACCCCGAACTGGCGCGACGCCTGAAGATCGACATCTGGTTTTGTGATCCACATGCGCCGTGGCAGCGCGGCTCGAACGAAAATACCAACGGACTGCTCCGTCAGTTTTTCCCCAAAGGCACCGACCTGAGCGACCTCAGCCAGACCACTCTGAACGACGTCGCACGCATGATGAACAACCTTCCCCGCAAAACCCTGGGATGGAATACCCCCGCAGAAGCCATGGCCGAAGAACTCGCGGCCATCAAATCAACCGTCGCACTTCAAACTTGAATCCAAGCAGATGTGGGATCAGTATGATGAAAAAACTTGATCTTGCATGAGCGTACTAAAGGGCTTTTCATAATATGAACCAACACGATGACATGAAGGCAATCGCTACCCAAATTGCTTCGCTTCAGCAGGAAATAGATGTTTGGGAAACGGGAACGCCAAAGCAAGATAAAAATTTTAAGTCTGAGCTAGGGCAGTTTATGACACCACCTAGCATTGCAAACTTCATGGCTGAAATTCTGACATTTGAAGATGCTCAGGAAGTTCACATACTGGATGCTGGAGCTGGCATGGGTGCGCTCACATGCGCCGCACTAGATGCCTTGGGGCGAAACAAGTTCCAAAGTCAATCCGTAGCAGTTACGGCATTTGAGATCGATCCAGGGATGCTGCAACCACTTGAAGCAGCCTTGTCGCGCTACAACGGAACAAAAGTGTCGGTGCATTCAGGTGACTACATTCACTTTGCCGCAACTCAGCGCCCCAGCCTACGGTTTACACATGCCATACTGAATCCGCCGTATAAGAAGATTAGTAGTCAATCAGAGCATCGGAAGATGCTCAGGTCTGTTGGAATCGAAACGACCAACCTTTATTCCGCTTTCGTCGCTCTCGCTGTGCGAGAGCTAACGGATCAGGGGGAACTAGTCGCAATTATTCCACGTAGTTTCTGCAACGGCCCCTATTTTAAACCATTCCGAGAATTGCTCCTCGACCAGGTATCGATCAAACAGATTCATTTGTTTAGATCGCGGTCTGAGGCCTTCAAGGAAGACAATGTTCTCCAAGAAAACATTATCATTTCGTTGCAGAAAGGAGTGTCTCAAGGAGAAGTTGTCATCAGCACATCCAATGACGGGACCTTCTCCGATATTGTTGAAACCACCCACCCGTTTGAAAACATCGTAAATTCTGCGGACCTTGATAGGTTCATAAACATACCCACAGAAGGTGGAGCATCATCTTCAGAGACAATTACAATAGCGCCTGCGACGTTAGAAGAGGTTGGGGTGTCCATCTCAACAGGTCCGGTTGTTGGTTTCAGACTCAAAGAACACCTTAGAGAGGAATGGGACAGAGATAGTGCCCCTCTGATCTACCCTTCCCACCTTAAGAACCACCGTGCTCAATGGCCCCTCAGTGACGGCAAAAAGCCGAACGCCATTCATCAAAACGATCAAACAAGTAAGTGGCTGTACCCGAACGGCTATTACTGTGTCGTAAGGCGGTTTTCCTCAAAAGAGGAACGGCATCGTATTGTAGCAAGCGTGGTGTCACCTGATACCTTCCCCAGTTCCAAGCACATTGGCTTAGATAATAAACTTAACGTTTTTCATCAAAAAAAGGCGGGGCTAACTCGAGAAATGGCAAATGGGCTTTGTGCCTTCCTCAATACCGACATGGTAGATGAGGCGTTCCGGCTTTTCAGTGGGCATACTCAAGTAAATGCAACAGACCTTCGACGAATGAGGTATCCATCTGCCGAGAAGCTGGAAAAGCTGGGCGCTTGGGCGTTGACCAAAGACAATCTTTCACAAGAAGAAATCTATGCGCAATTGGGGGCAGTGGAAGCCAATGAGTAATTTTTCCCAGCAGATATTGGATGCCCAATCCATTATTAAAATGTTTGGCCTACCAAAGGCTCAGCAGAATGAAAGATCGGCACTAAGCCTCCTAGCAGTCTTAGGAATGACCCCAACGTCTAAATGGGACCAAGCACAAAGTCCCCTTATCGGCATAACACCGATTATGACATGGCTGGCCGACCACTACGACAAGAAGTATGCCCCGAACACACGCGAAACCATCCGCCGTCAGACCATGCACCAGTTTTGTGATGCTGGACTTGCGCTTTACAATCCAGATCAGCCTGATCGACCGGTAAACAGCCCACGCGCGGTTTATCAGATCGAGCCAAACGCATTGACCGTTATACAAGCCTTCGGAACCGGCGCTTGGGATAATCTGCTTCATGCGTATCTTGCGAACTCCGTAACGCTGGTTGCGCAGTATGCCAAGGAACGTGATCATAACCTGATCCCCGTGCAAACATCGGATGGCTTATCGCTCACCCTGACGCCAGGTGAACATAGTGAACTGATCCGCGATATCATTGAGAGCTTCGCTCCAAGATTCGCACCAGACAGCCTCTTGATCTATGCCGGTGATACGGGTGCCAAACTTGGTTTCTTCGATACTGAAAAACTGGCTGCCTTAGGGGTTAAAGTCGATTCACATGGCAAGATGCCTGATGTAGTTTTGCATTATCTCAAAAAGAACTGGCTAATTTTGATCGAGTCCGTAACAAGCCATGGCCCTGTTGATGGCAAGCGCCACGCCGAATTGGCAAAGCTCTTTTCGGGTTCGACAATAGGAATTGTCTACGTCACCGCATTTCCGAACCGCGCAATCATGGGCAAATATCTCAGTGAAATTGCCTGGGAGACTGAAGTTTGGGTGGCAGATGCTCCGTCACACCTCATACATTTCAACGGTGTCCGTTTTCTGGGGCCATACTAGTAGATAAAGGTGTCAATTGCGCCAAGACCCTAAAAACTGACATTTGAGAGGTCAAATTATGTCACGTACGATTTCGCAACAAGATGTTAGTTGGTTCCTGGATTTGAACGAAAAAGGTCAGCTTGATCTTGATCCGCCTTATCAACGGCGAAGTGTTTGGACGCTTAAAGACAAGCGCTTCTTCGTCGATACTATTTTGAATAACTATCCAGCTCCTCCAATTTTCCTACACAAGACACTCGATGATAAAGGTCGTGCGACCTATCATGTGGTAGATGGTAAGCAACGGCTGAACACCATCATTGATTTTGCTAACAACAAAATCCGTATACCTGAGGAATTTGCGGATCAAAGCCTACAAAAGAAGCGCTGGTCAGACCTACAACGTGAAACTCGAGAGACTTTCTGGAACTACGTCATCATAGTCGAGATGTTGCCAAGCGTGAGTGAGGCCGTCATTCGCGATACATTTGAGCGGATCAATCGAAACTCTCGCAAGCTTGAGCGACAAGAAATACGTCATGCAAAGTATGATGGTTGGTTCATCAATGAAGTTGAAGCCGAAGCAGAGAAAAGCGAATGGAAAAGCTTTGGAGTAGTAACCACTGCCCGCGCCAAGCGGATGTCAGATGTACAGTTTATTTCTGAACTTTTTGCTGTGCGTCTCAAGGAGAAGTTGAGCGGATTTGATCAGGATTGGCTGGATCAACTATATGCTGACTATGAAGAACCCGAAGAAGAAATGCTTTTTGTCGAAACCGATTTTCGCGAGGCCATAGAGCAGACTAAAGACCTTCTTACAGAGTTGCTAAAGCACCAGCCAGAAATTAGTAAACCCATAAAAGCTCTGGCACATTTCTATTCGCTCTGGAGTTTTCTGACCCTACAAACCAACGCTGACTTTGACACAATATCCTTCGCTACCGCTTATCTTGAATTTATGGAAAAAGTCACGGCTACGATCAAGGCAACTGGAGGCGAAGAGGAAGAAAATCACGTAGACGATAGTGTACGCATTTACGCTGCCAACTCTCGTGGAGCAAGCACGGACCTTGCACCCCGCAAGGCGCGTCACGATCAGCTAACGCTTGCTATGGCTGGCGTGGCAGGTGTCGTCCATGAAAATAGCTAAGAGTATCCGCGCTGCCTACAGTCGTTCAAAACCCGACTATCAGCGCTTATCCGATGAAGTGTGTGCCACGCTCCAGCCAAAAGTCGAAGGCGAAAGCTGGTTTTTCATTCATCGGCTCAAGGAGCAAGAGAGTTTCGCACTCAAGATCGAGACTGGCCGAGTCGATGACCCAAACCGCATGGAGGATTTTTTTGCTTGCACCATTGTTGTACCGACAGTGTTGCAAATTGCTAAGGCCGAGGAAATTCTAGAAGAATGGTATGAGGTCGCCGCACGAAGGCCTCCAAAAGACGAGGTTACTCACAAACGAGCATCCGATTTTGTCTTCGACGACTTACGGCTTTACTTGAAACAAAAGCCGTCAGAAACGGGCCGAAATAGCGACTTGGATGGCATAGTTTTTGAGGTCCAAATCAAGACCATCCTGCAATATGCTTGGGGCATCGCGTCACACGATCTGATCTACAAAACCGATAATGTGAGTTGGCCGAAGCAACGCATAGCATTTCAGGTCAAGGCTATGTTGGAACATGCAGAAATTGCAATCGCTGAGGCAGGACGCCTGGCGGAATCGACCGCTATTTCGAAGACGGATCTGGATACCTCGAGCACCCTTGAGATCATTGTCGTACTACGTGGTTTTTTTCCCGCTGATCGCTTGCCACGCGATATTAGAAGATTGGCGGAAAGCATCCGAAATGTTCTGAAAACATGCGATGTTCAACTAAGTCGTTTGAACGCTATATTGAGCGCAGAACGTACCCGTTTCGGATTGCTTCCTGCAAATATCTCGCCTTATGCTTTTTTGGTTCAAGCCCTAGCCCATAGCACAGAAATTGATTTCAAAGCAAAAATCACAAGTGGTCGAAACAAAAATACGAAGATCCTCGTCCATGACGACATGGACTTACCAGATTGGATGGAAACAGAAAACGTTAAGATCATTCGATTGTAGCAGTGATTTCAACGTCTGCTTTCAACATGTGATGTAAATCGTGTCACACCCGCAGCAAAAGTCCGCAATCCGCCCAAAACGACCGCCCTAAGACCCGTCCCACGGTTTCGGAATGCATTATGCTGCCAGTTGAAACTTCGAAAAGGGCGCTCGCGTCAAAAATGCAAACCATTGAAATAGCTACACTTTTTTAAAGCGCCCTACTGAGGACCTAGGGCGGTCGGTTAGAGACAAAGCGGGTTCAGAGACCAATTTTCTGTATTTTGACAGTCTCCGAAAGTCGGATGGCTCCACTAAACCCCTTTGAAACAAAAAGAAAAAAGGCCCCGCTAGGGACCTCATATCGGGTTCGCGAATGGTTTGTGGCGGAGGAGGTGGGATTCGAACCCACGGTACGCTTTCACGCACGCCGGTTTTCAAGACCGGTGCAATCGACCACTCTGCCACTCCTCCGGCGCGGTTGCTTTATCCGGCTTGTTCTGATTCTGAAAGCGTGAACGCGCAGGGGTTTTTTGCCCAATTTCCGGTCACGGCCTGCTAGTCACTTTTCTTGACAGGCTGTTATCGCTAGACTGCGCAAAACGCCGCCCGGCACCGCTTGATTTGCACGGCAGGGTGACTGGCAGAAGGACCGCATAACCGGCGAAACCTGTCAGGATGGCGTCAAGGCAGCAGGGCAAGGGGCATAAGATGACAGTCATTCAATTCGGTTCAGGTCGCCGGTCCGGACCACGGGCCTGGCTTGTGGCAGGTGTGGGGCTTCTGGGCCTCGCGGCCTGTGACGAAAGCGGCAAAATGAGCCTGTTTCAAGGCAATGGCGGCGGACAACAAACAACAGGCGACGCACGGTCAGTCCGGATGGTCGAGCGCGATGTCGAGGCGCCGAATGTTTTTCAGGTGACCGAGGAAGGTCTGTGGGACGGGCGTCCGTCACTCGGCGGTGTCTGGGTCGCCCACCCAACGGTGAGCGAGCCTGAACGCGTGATCGTGCGCAACACGGCCAACGGAAACTTTGTGATCGGCGCGCTATTCCGGCGCGAGGTCGATACGCCGGGACCGCGCGTACAGGTCTCGTCCGATGCCGCGGCGACGCTGGGCATGCTGGCGGGCCAGCCTGTCCAGTTGAACGTGACCGCATTGCGCCGCGAGGAAGTATCAGACGTTGAAACACCTGCCGCCGCGATGGAAGTAGCAGCCGGAACCGGGTCAGTACCCGCACCGTCCGAGATCACCGAAAGCAGGCTTGATCCCATCGCCTCGGCCGCAGCCGCGATCGATGCAGCACCTGCGGCCGCAGCACCGGCCGTCAGACCGCCAGCCACAACGGCCCCCGCCAGTGCCGCAGCACCGGCAGCAGCCGCCGCACCGGCCGCGCGGGCCTCAAGTCTGGACAAACCGTTCCTGCAGGTCGGTATTTTCAGCGTCGAGGCCAATGCACAGCGTGCCGCCACTGCGATGCGCAATGCTGGCATGGTGCCTCAGGTCAAACGCCAGTCCAGTCAGGGCAAGGACTTCTGGCGCGTTCTGGTAGGTCCGGCTTCCACGGCAGCCGAGCGTACGTCCCTGCTGACCAAGATCAAGACGGAAGGCTTTACCGACGCCTATGCCGTCACGAACTGAGACAACGGACCGGAAAGGACATCATCGATGACCACGCATTTCACAGCCCCTTCGCATGGCCTGCGCCACCGGATCGGGATGGCCTGTCTGCTGGCAGCCCTGTTCGCCCCTTCAGCGCAGGCTTTTGACACGCGCGCGGGATCGGCCTTTGTCATGGACCAGACGACAGGCACGGTGCTGTTGTCCAAAAATGCCGAAACGCCGCTACCGCCCGCCTCGATGTCCAAGCTGATGACACTTTATATGGTGTTCGAGGCGCTGGAGCGGGGCACGGTGACCATGGACACGACATTCCCGGTCTCGGCGCGGGCACGTGCAATGGGCGGGTCGACCATGTTCTTGAACGAACAAGATACCCCCAGCGTGCGCGAATTGATCCTCGGGATCATTGTGAATTCGGGCAATGACGCCTGTGTCGTGGTGGCCGAAGGGCTGTCCCCTACCGGCACCGAGGACGGGTTCGCGGCCCTGATGACCCAGCGTGCCCGCAAACTGGGCATGTCCGAAACCACATTGGCGAATTCTTCCGGCTGGCCGGACCCGCAGCACCGGATGTCGATGCGTGATCTGGGTTTGCTGGCGCAACGCCTGATCGAGGATTTTCCCGATTACTACCTGTATTTCAACGAGCGGGAATATGACTACAAGGGGCGCGCTCCGGCCAATCGCTTCAACCGCAACCCCTTGTTCCGGCTGGACATCGGGGCCGACGGGCTCAAGACAGGGCATACCCAGGAGGCAGGGTTCGGCTTGACCGGATCAGCCGCGCAGGGTGACAGACGGGTTATCTTCGTGATCAGCGGGATGGAAACGGAGCAGGTCCGTGCCGAGGAATCCGCGGCAATCGTCAACTGGGCTTTCCGCCAGTTTGCCGAACGTACCGTTGCCAGTGCCGGACAGGTGATTGCCGAGGCCGGTGTCTGGCGTGGCGATCAGCCCAAGGTCGGGCTTGTCCCCGAAAACGATGTGTCATTGCTGGTGCCCGCACTGTCCAGTGATAGCGTCGAGGCCGAGATCGTGCATCAGGGGCCGATCAATGCCCCTGTCGCCAAAGGCCAGGTTCTGGGCGAGATGATCCTGACACGCGAAGGGCTTGATCCGGTGCGTGTGCCACTGGTCGCTGACCGTGACGTGCCGTTGGGCGGATTCGTGACGCGCGTTCTGACAACCTCTCAGGTCCTGTTAAAGCGGTTCACCCAGGAAACCGGCCCCAGCAGCGAGAGCGGCTCTTGACCGCGAGCGGCGGCTTCATCAGCTTCGAGGGGATAGACGGGTCCGGCAAATCCACGCAGGCGCGCCTGCTGGCAGGGCATTTGCAGGCCGCCGGGCACGCAGTGGTTTTGACGCGTGAACCGGGCGGATCACCGGGCGCGGAAGAGATCCGCAAACTGGTGCTTGAAGGCTCGCCCGACCGCTGGTCGGCTGAAACCGAGATATTGTTGTTCACCGCCGCGCGCCGCGATCATCTGGAGCGGACAATTCGCCCGGCTTTGGCCGCAGGCAAAATCGTGATCTGCGACCGCTTTGCCGACTCCACCCGCATGTATCAGGGGCTGCGCGGTGCCGGGTTGCGGCAGATGGTGGACCGCCTGCACGATCTGATGATCGGGCAGGAACCGGACCTTACGCTGCTGATCGACATGGACCCGACCCTCGGACTGGCCCGCGCCCTTGGCAGACAGGGCAGCGAGGAACGGTTTGAATCCTTTGGCCAGCAGATGCAGGCGCAGATGCGCGCAGGCTTTCTGGAACTGGCCCGCGACGCTGGCAACCGCATCCGCGTCATTGACGGCGCGCGCGCGCCGGATGAGGTGGCTTCGGATGTGGCGCGGATCGTGACCGGTCATCTGGCAGGGGACACAGCGGCATGAGCGACGACGCCCTCCCCGAACCAGACCGACTGGAAGGTGCACCGCATCCGCGCGAAACTCATGCGCTGTTCGGCCAGTCCGTGGCCGAGGCGTCCTTTTTGCAGGCCTACAATGCAGGCCGGATGCATCACGCATGGTTGCTGACCGGACCGCGCGGCATCGGCAAGGCGACGATGGCATGGCGGATCGCCCGCTTCTTGTTGGCCACACCCGTAGATGCAGGGCCAAGCATGTTCGCGCCCGAACCACCCTCCAGCCTTCAGATCGACCCCGAAGACCCCGTCAGCCGCCGCCTGCGTGCGCTGTCCGAACCGGGGCTTTTCCTGCTGCGGCGCGGCCCCACCGATAAGGGCGACCGCCTGTCCAATGATATCCGCGTCGACATGGTCCGCAAACTGGGCGGATTCCTGCATCTCAGCGCGACCGAGGGCGGGCGCCGTGTCGTGATTGTGGACGCCGCCGACGAGTTGAACAGTCAGGCTGCAAATGCCCTGCTCAAGATGCTGGAAGAACCGCCCGCGCGCTGTTTCTTCCTGATGATCTCGCATCAGCCGACAGGGTTGCTGCCCACGATCCGCTCGCGCTGCCGCGAGTTGCGCTTGTCCCCGCTGGGGCATGAAGACATTGCCCGCGCGCTGGATCAGGCAGGCGTAGACGTGCCATCCGACACCGCCGCACTGACCGAACTGTCCGCCGGATCGGTCGGCGAGGCGATGCGCCTGATCTCGCAGGGCGGGCTGTCCATCTATGCCGAACTGATCGCCCTGTTTGCGCGCTTGCCGGATCTGGACCGCCCGCGCGCCCTGCGGTTGGCCGATGCCGCCGCCGCACGCGGGGCCACGAACCGGCTGGACCTGTTGCTGGCGCTGGTCGATCTGATGCTCGCGCGGCTCGCCCGCAGCGGTGCGGCGGGTCATCCCCCCGCCATCGAGGCTGCCCCCGGCGAGGCCGCGATGATGGCGCGTCTTGCCCCCGGACCGGACAGCGCGCGGGCTTGGGCGACCACCGCACAACAGATCAGCGCGCGCACGGGCCATGGGCGGGCGGTCAACCTTGACCCTGCCTCGCTTGTCCTAGATACGGTCTTCAGGATTCAAAAAACCGCGGGCGGTTGATCCGTCCCGCTAAAGCATGTTGCACTCGGACGAACACGACTCGTGTGTACCGCGCTATAGGCAGACCATGACCAACCAGCTTCACACCCAGACCCAGATCACCGATAGCCATTGCCACCTCGACTTTCCCGACTTCGAGGGCGAATTGGACGCCATCATCGCCCGCGCCCATGCGGCAGGCGTGACGCGTATGGTCACGATCTGCACCAAGGCCCGCAACGAACCCACCGTCCGCGCCATCGCCGAGGCGCATGACAGCGTGTTCTACAGCTTCGGCATCCATCCCATGTCAGTGGCCGATACGCCCCTGATCAACCTTAACGATCTGACCGCCATCGCCGCCCATCCCAAATGCATAGGCATCGGCGAAACCGGTCTGGATTACCACTACACCGCCGAAAGCGCCGCCCTGCAACAAGACAGCCTGCGCGTGCATATCCAGGCCGCACGCCAGACCGGTCTGCCGCTGATCATCCATGCCCGCGCCGCTGATGACGACATGGCCCGCATCCTGACCGAAGAATACCGCCGCGGCCCCTATACCTGCGTCATGCATTGCTTTTCCTCCAGCGCGGAACTGGCCCGCGCCGCCCTTGATCTGGGGTTTTACCTGTCCATGTCCGGAATCGCGACCTTTCCCAAAAGTCAGGACTTGCGCGATATCTTCGCCGCAGCCCCGCTCGACCGTATCCTTGTGGAAACCGATGCGCCCTATCTGGCACCCAAACCCTTTCGCGGCAAACGCAACGAACCCGCTTATACCCTCCACACAGCACAAACGGGGGCCGAGGTTTTCGGCCTCTCCCTGCCCGATTTCGCCGCCGCGACACAGGCCAATTTCGACAGGCTTTTCACCAAGGCCGCCCGATACCAGCAGGCCGCCGCCTGATGGCCGAGATGCGCTTTACCATCCTTGGCTGCGGCTCGTCCGGCGGGGTGCCGCGCCTTGGCGGGCATTGGGGCGATTGCGATCCGGCCAATCCGAAGAACAACCGCCGCCGCTGTTCGCTGTTGATTGAACGCGAGGGGCCGGACGGCATTACCCGCGTGCTGATCGACACCTCCCCCGATCTGCGCGCCCAGCTACTGGATACCGGCGTCGGCGAGCTTGACGCGGTTGTCTATACCCACAGCCATGCCGATCATGTCCACGGGCTGGACGATCTGCGGATGATCGTCTTCAACATGCGCCGCCGCCTGCCCGTCTGGGCCGATGGCGACACCCAGAACGATCTCTATTCCCGCTTCGGCTATGCGTTCATGCAGCCCGCCGACAGTCCCTACCCGCCGATCCTCGATATGTTCACCATCAACGGCCCCTTCACCGTGACCGGCAAGGGCGGCGATATTACCCTGACCCCGTTCAAGGCCAATCACGGCAGTATCGACGCGCTGGGGTTCCGCATCCTCGATCTGGCCTATCTGCCCGATGCCGTGCGCCTATACGACGATACGCTGCCGCATCTGCAAAACCTCGATTGCTGGATCATCGACGCGCTGCGCCGCACGCCGCATCCGACCCATGCCCATCTGGACATGACACTTGACTGGATCGCGCAGATCGCACCCCGCCGCGCCGTGCTGACCAATATGCATATCGACCTCGACTATCAGACCGTGGCCGATGAAACCCCCGCCCATATTACGCCAGCCTATGACGGCATGGTGATCCGCTACCCCTTCTAGGAACCGCTCCCGCTTCTTTTTGCCTCAAATATCCCCGCGCGGAGCGCTCCTGCCCCCGCCGCCCCATCAAGGCCCGATCCGATGCAAGCCCTTCTCGACGTCATCCTTCCGGTCTTCGGTGTCATCGGCATGGGCTATCTTGCTGTGCGGCTTGGCTATTTCAAGGACAGCGCCGTGGACGGGCTGATGAGCTTCACCCAAAGCTTCGCCATTCCCTGCCTGCTGTTCAGCGCCATTGCAAAGCTGGATCTGGCCCAAAGCTTTGATCCGCGCCTGCTTCTGTCCTTCTACACGGGCGCAACCGCCGGATTTGTGGCGGGGATGCTGGGCGCGCGGTATATCTTTGGCCGCGAATGGGAAGACAGCGTCGCCATCGGCTTTTGCTGTTTGTTCTCGAACTCGCTGATGCTGGGCCTGCCGATCACCGAACGCGCTTACGGCGCCGATGCGCTGCAAGCCAATTACGCCATCATCGCACTGCATTCACCCTTCTGCTACGGCCTTGGCATCACCACGATGGAGATTGTCCGCGCACGCGGCACCGGCCAGTCCCCTGCCCGTCTGGCCCTGACCGTGGGCCGCGCCATGTTCCGCAACGCGCTGATCCTCGGCATCCTGTTGGGCTTCATCGTCAATCTGGGCGGCATCCCGCTGCCCGCGCCCGTCACCGGAACCGTTGACCTGATGGTCCGCGCGGCCCTGCCCGCTGCGCTGTTCGGGTTGGGCGGGGTGCTGGTGCGCTACCGCCCCGAGGGTGATCTCAAGGTCATCGGCTATGTCGTGATGGCATCGTTGATATTGCATCCCGCCACGGTCTGGCTGATGGGGCGCGCCACCGATCTGGGGCAGGCAGGCTTCCGCTCGGCCGTGCTGACCGCTGCGATGGCACCGGGGGTGAACGGCTATATCTTCGCCAATATGTATGGCCGTGCACGCAGGGTCGCGGCCTCGTCGGTGCTGCTGGGCACCGGGTTTTCCGTGATCACCATCTGGCTCTGGCTCGCCGTGCTGCCATAGCAGGGACGCACAAGCGCCAGCTTGACCCACGCATCAAAGTTTACCTGATGAAGATGTGAGGGAAATCTGGTGGAGGTTTGCCTTCAAGCGGATTACGTTGATCTAAAGATTGTCGCCTCCCCCCCCCGGGGGACAAGGCTCAGGTCCCCTGCGGGACAAGGCTCTGGAACCATCGAAAGGACTGCGCTTGTCCCAGATTCGACGCCGCCGAGACCCCTTCGTGCTGGCCTTGAGCGCCCAGGTCATGCTGGCGGCCATGGTTCTGCCATCTATGGCATTGGACCGTCTGGACATTATCTTGGAAAGCGGCGGCACTGAAAGCCTCAAGGACCGGTTGAACGCAGGCTCTTTGCTGGCTGCGGCCGAGCGGGACGACGTGTCCGCGCCGCAGGATCTTCTGGCCGCAGCGCAGGCCGATTACCGGCGCATGGTCGATCTTCTCTATGCCAGCGGCTATTATTCCGGCACGGTCAGTATCCGCGTTGACGGGCGCGAAGCGGCTGAAATCCCGCCGCTTGAACCGCCTGTGCGTATTTCGGTGGCCGAAATACGGGTCACGCCCGGCCCGCGCTTCACCTTTGGTCAGGCCGAGATCGGCCCGGTGGCCCCCGGTGCAAGCATCCCCGAGGATTTCCGGCGTGGCGCCATTGCGCGGGCAATCGTCATCAGCGACACCGCCACAACCGTGGTGAACGACTGGCGCTCGGCAGGCTATGCCAAAGCTGAGATCAGCAGCCAGCAGGTCACTGCGATCCACCCCGAGGCCCGTCTGGACGCGCGGATTGCCCTGATCCCCGGACCTGCCGTGACTTTCGGCGCCGCACAGGTGCAAGAGGGCAGCAATGTGCGCTCGACCGCGATCCGCCGCATCGCGGGGCTACCCGAAGGCGCGGCTTACAGTCCCGAGGACGTCGCCAAGGCCGCGCAACGCCTGCGCCGCACAGGTGCCTTCCGCTCGGTCGCGCTGACCGAGGCCGAGTTGCTGGGTCCGGGCGATACGCTGGATATCGGCGTGGCCGTGGTGGACGAACGGCCCCGCCGTTTCGGGTTTGGAGCCGAAATAGCCAGCGATACCGGACTGGGCCTGAACGGTTTCTGGATGCACCGCAATTTTCTGGGCGGGGCGGAAAGGTTCCGTGTCGAGGGCAGTGTCAAAGGGATCGGCGCGCAGACAGGTGGCCTGAACTACGGGTTGAGTGCGCGCTTTGACCGCCCTGCGGTCTATGGCCCCGATACCGGATTTTTCGCCATCGCCGGGATCGAGCAACTGGATGAAGAGTTTTTTCTGACCGAACGTGCCTTTGTCGGTTTGGGCGCAACGCGGACCTTTTCCGACACGCTTGACGGCGAATTGGGCATCACTCTGGAACATTCGCGTGTCACATCCCGCTTTCTGCCGCGCATGGTCGGTGGCCGATATCCTGTGCGCGAATTCACCCTTGTGACCTTGCCCGGCGCGCTGACATGGGACCGTCGCGATGACCTGCTGAACCCGACCGAAGGCTTTTACCTCAAGGCCGAGGCTATGCCGTTTATTAATACCGATGGCGATGACAGCGGTGGCAGGCTGCGCTTTGACGCCCGCGCCTACCGCGCCTTTGGCGAAAATGACGGCGTCGTTCTGGCAGGACGTGCACAGATCGGATCACTCTTCGGGCCTGACATTCTGGATACACCGCCCGATTTCCTGTTCTATTCCGGCGGCGGCGGCACCGTGCGCGGCCAGCCTTTCCAATCGCTCTTTGTCGACCTCGGCGGCGGGCGCGGCATCGGCGGGCGCAGCTTTGTCGGCTTCTCGGGCGAACTGCGCACCAAGGTCAGCGACAAGTTCAGCCTCGTGGGGTTTGCGGATGCAGGCTATATCGGGCAGGAAAGTTTCTATGACGGGTCCGGCGAATGGCATTCCGGCGCAGGTCTGGGCCTGCGCTATGACACCACGGTCGGCCCGTTGCGGCTTGATGTTGCGACGCCTGTAGGCGGGGATACCGGCGATGGCATACAGATCTATATCGGCATCGGGCAGGCGTTCTGATGCGGTATGTCCTGCTAGCCCTTTTACTACTGCTCGCCCCGCTCCTGAGCAGTGCAGCCCCCGTGTCCGCGCAAACCGCCGAGGAGGATCGCGGCTACCTGCAAGGTCTGCTTGAGGACAACCTGTCCGGTGCCGGACGCGACGTGCGGATCACAGGCTTTGCCGGTGCACTCCGCGCGCGCGCCACGATCGCGGAACTGACCATCGCGGATAGCGAAGGGGTCTGGCTGCGGCTCAGCGATCTGGTGCTGGACTGGAACCGCTCGGCATTGGTGCGTGGCCGGATCGAGGTCAGCGAGCTGACCGTGGCCGAGATCGAACTTCTCCGCCCGCCAGTGCCCGAACCGGGATTGCCTGCTGCGGCAGCCTCGTCCGGGTTCAGCCTGCCGGACCTGCCGGTCGCCATCCAGATCGGACGAGTCGCCGCAGATCGTGTCAGCCTTGGAGCGCCGGTCCTTGGCCAAGCGGTCGAGATCAGGCTGGAAGGCAATGCATCACTGGAAGACGGTCAGGGTTCTGCAAACCTTGAGGTCGCGCGGATCGACGGGCCACAGGGCAGTCTGGTCTTGGCGGGCGCCTATGTAAACGCGACCCGCAACCTGACCTTGAACCTTGCCGTGCAGGAAGAAGAGGATGGTATTGCGGCCACCCTGTTGGGCTTGCCCGGCCAGCCATCAGTGGACCTGACAGTTGCCGGAAACGGACCGATCGACAATTTCGCAGCCGACCTGACTCTGTCAACCGATGATCAGGAACGGCTGGCCGGACAGGTGGTGCTGCAAACCCTGCGCGCCTCGGTCTCCGAGGAAGACGACACCACAGACACTGCCGAAGATGCCGTGACACGCCGCATCACCGCGCAGATCGGTGGCGATATCGCGCCGGTTTTCGCACCGGAATACCGTGCCTTTTTTGGTCCCGATATCCGGCTTGCCGTCATCGCGACCCAGACACCGGACGGCCGCATGCAGCTGGACGAGCTGGACCTGTCCGCCGATGCGCTGCGCCTCAGCGGGCGCGCCGCGTTTGCCGCAGATGGCTGGCCCGAAAGACTGGCCCTGCAGGGACGGATCGCCGCCCCCGATGGCGGCTCGGTTCTGCTTCCGGTGTCAGGGCCGGAAACCCGGCTGGACGGGGCCGATCTGGAACTGGCCTATGACGCCAGCGACGGCGATAGCTGGGCGCTGGATCTGAGTATCCGTGGCCTTGACCGGCCCGAACTCAAGGCGAACCGTCTGGGGCTGACAGGCACTGGCCTGATCTCGCGCGGGGCGGATGTAAACGCCGTTGGTCTGGTCACAGGCCAGATCAGGCTGATCACCGAAGGGTTGGAAACTGCCGATCCCGCCCTTGCACAGGCCTTGGGCGGCGATGTCACAGGCGCATTGCGCTTTGACTGGACCACAGACAGCCCGTTCCAGATCCCCGAACTGGCGCTGGACTTTGCCGATACCCGCCTGTCCGGCTCAGCCGAGATCGCCTTGGGCGAGGGCGAGACCGCCCTGTCAGACTTGCAGGCTGCTTTCGATCTGCAACTGATCGCTGCCGATCTCGCGCGCTTTGCGGCCCTGTCCGGCCAGCAATTGGGCGGGGCTGCCAATCTGGCGGCACGCGGCAATGTCCAACCCCTGACCGGCGCCTTCACGCTTGATCTGTCGGGACGCGCACAGGATTTGACCCTTGGCCAGCCGCGCATCGACCCGCTGATCACCGGCGCAAGCGAAATCGCCCTGCAAGCCAGTCGTGATCCGTCCGGCACCCGTATCGATCTGTTCGAAATCGTGACCACCGGCACCGATCTGCGCGGGCGCGCGGCCTTGCGTGAGGATAACAGCACCGTCGATCTGACCGCGCGTCTGCTGGATGCCGGTCTTGTCCTAGACGGCCTGTCCGGTCCTGTCGCCATGACGCTGGGCGCACGCCAGCAAGCTGAAACTTGGCAGATCACGCTGGATGCCGACGCCCCCGGTGCCACCACCGCCCGCATAACCGGCACCGTGACCGGTGACGGGATTGATCTGCTGCTGGCCGAGGGGCAGATCAGCGCCGAACTGGGTGATCTGCGGACATGGTCCACGCTTGCAGGTCGCCCCCTGTCCGGCGCGGCACAGCTCACGCTGGACGCCTCCGGCGATCTGCTGGCACGCAGCGGCGCCGCCAATGGCAGGCTGGACGGGCAGAACCTGCGGATCGGTCAGGAAAACGCAGATGCGCTGCTGCGCGGCGACAGCAGCCTTGTCTTCGATCTGCGCCAGACCGCCGAGGGCATGACCATTCTGGATCTGGTGGAATTGCGGACGCCGCAGGGCGTGACCGATGTGACCGGCAGGATCTCGGCCAATGACAGCCGCCTGCGGTTTGACGCGTTCATCCGCGATATCGGGCTGATCGCACCTGACATCTCGGGCGCGGCCTCGGCCACCGGTCTCGTCCAGAACACCGGCGGCGACTGGCGGATCGAGGCAACGGCCACCGGTCCGGGCGGTCTGACCGCGCGCACCGCTGGCACTGTTACCCCTGACGGTCAACGCGTGGATGTGACGTTGCAGGGCAGCGCGCCTCTATCGCTGGCCAATGCGCGGCTCAGGCCAAATTCCGTGGCGGGTGTGCTGTCTTATGACATCGTGGTCAATGGCCCGCCTGCAGTGTCATCCGTGTCCGGCACGCTGAATACCCAAGGGGCCAGGGTCGTCATCCCCGCCGCCGGTCTGGCGCTGGCCGATCTGGGGGCCACCGTGCGCTTGTCATCCGGTCGCGCGCAGATTGAGGCGCAAAGCAGCCTGTCATCGGGTGGTCAGGTCACCCTGTCAGGGCCAGTCACGCTGAGCACCCCCTTCCCTGCCGATCTGACCATTGATCTGCGCGGCGCGGTATTGCGCCAGCGCAACCTCTACGAAACCACGGCACAGGGGCGGGTGACTGTGACGGGTCCGCTGGCCAACGGGGCGCAGATCGGCGGCCAGATCGACCTTGGCACGGTCGAGTTGCGCATCCCGGAATCACGCGGCCCGACATTCGCAAATCTGCCTGATCTCGAACATCGCGGAGAAAGTGCGGCGACACGCCAGACCCGCCTCTGGGCCGGGTTGATTGCCGATCCGAATGCCTCCAGCGGTCCTTCCGTGGCCTTTCCGATAGATCTGCTGATCAACGCACCTTCCCGCATCTTCGTGCGTGGACGCGGTCTGGACGCCGAACTGGGCGGCAGGCTGCGTCTGACCGGCACCACCGCCGATCTGGTGCCGCAAGGCCAGTTCGATCTGGTGCGCGGGCGGTTCAGTATTCTGGGTCAACGTCTGGATCTGACGACCGGGCTGGTCAGCCTGCAAGGGGCCTTCGACCCCTATATCCGCTTCATCGCCGAAACCGAGGCGCAGGGCAGCGCCATCCGGATCGGGCTTGAGGGTCTGGCCTCGGAGCCCGAACTGACCCTGACCTCCAGCCCTGAACTTCCGCAGGACGAGGTGCTGGCCCTGCTGCTGTTCGGGCGCGGTATCACCGATATATCCGCCCTGCAGGCTGTGCAGCTTGCAGGGGCCATCCGCACCCTGTCAGGGCGCAGCAACGGGCTGAGCGAAGGACTGCGCGGGGCCATAGGCGTGGACGATCTGGACCTGACCACCACCGACACGGGCGAGACCGAGGCGCGGGTCGGCAAATACATCTCGGACAACATCTATACCGATGTGACAGTAAACACGGCGGGCGAGACCGAGATCAACCTGAACCTCAACGTCACCCGCTCGATCACCGTGCGCGGGCGTCTGAACTCGGACGGCGGCACAGGGATCGGTGTCTATATCGAGCGCGATTACTGACGCCTTGCGCCCTGCTGCAGCCATACGATTTGAGTATTTGAGGCAAGATGAAGGGGCGGTTGACCTGCCCTTTCAGGCAGCACGCCGCCCCGCCAACCACACGCCACGCACCACGGCGCTGCCCACCACGGGGCGCAGCCGGACAAGATCGGCGCGCAAACCCTGCACGATCCGGCCACGATCGGACAGTCCGGCCGCCTGCGCAGGGGCAGACGTGACAGTGGCAAAGCCGCGCGCCAGATCGCCCCAGATCTCGCCCAGACGCAGCGCCGATGTCAGCAACGACGAGGGCACATAGTCCGAGGACACGATATCCAACAGATCCATCCCCGCCAGTTCGGCGGCGGCCACATTGCCCGAATGCGATCTACCACGGATCAGGTTGGGCGCGCCCATCATGATCGCGATGCCATGCGCGCGGCAGGCCGCCGCCGCCTCGGGCGTGGTGGGAAATTCGGCCAATCTGATCCCGTGACCCGCCGAGATCGCCACCTGTTCGGCGGTGGTGTCATCATGGCTGGCCAGCACGGCACCGTAGCGACGCGCCTCGGATACGGCTGCAGCCTCATGCGCCGCGCCCAGCCGCACATGCACATCGTAAAGGCGGGTGACATGCTCGGCAAACTGCGCCTCGGTAATGGCATTCTTGCCCATCACATAGGCCTTGAGTTTCGAGATATCGCGGAACTGCCGCTGGCCCGGCGTGTGATCCATCAGGCTGACAATGCCGACCCTGTCATCGGGGCCGAACTGGGCCATTTCGTCGATCAGCGTCTCGGAACAGACCTCGGCGCGCAGATGCAGGAAGTGGCTGATCCTGAGCGCGCCTTGCGTCCGCAACTCAAGCAATTCGCGTGACAACCCGCGCGCATAGGCCTTGTAGCGCCCCACACCAGACGGGATCGAGCCGACGCGCATCGCATCGAAAACCGTCGTGATGCCGACGCTGGCCAGTTCCGCATCATGGGCAATGATCGCCGCCGCATGCGGCCAGTCCACGCCGGGGCGCGGCTGGATATGGCGTTCCAGATTGTCGGTATGCAACTCGATCAGGCCAGGGATGACCAGATCGCCCTCGCAATCCTCACCACCATTGACCACGCCGCTACCGAAGGCCGCAATCAGCCCGTCGCGGATCACCAGATGGCCCTCTGTCACACCATCGGGCAGCACAAGGCGGGCGTTGTTCAGGATCGTTTCAGTCATGGTGGTCCCCTTTCGGTTGACATATCGGGGCTGTGTCACCGAACTGTGACAACCTTGATGCAAAGCTGCCGATATGACCCGATTTCAAAGATATGCGATCTATGTGATGCCCGATGGCGCGCTTGCGCGCTTTGGTGCGGGCTGGCTGGGCTGGGATGCGCTGGCGGGACGTGCCGCAGAACACCCTGTCATCACAGGCCTGCCCCGCCCGCTGGCCGAGATCACCGCGACCCCGCGCAAATACGGGCTGCATGCGACGATCAAGCCGCCGTTCCGGCTGGCCGACACCACCAGCCTTGCCGCGCTGATGACCGATATCGCGGCCCTGTGCGACAGGCTGGAACCCGTGATGCTGGACGGGCTGACACTTGCCAGACTGGGCGGGTTTCTGGCCTTGGTGCCCGACGGGCAATCTGCCGCCCTGCACGATCTGGCCGCAAGCGCCGTGACCAGACTGGACCACCACCGCGCGCGCCTGACCGACAGCGAGCTGGCCCGCCGCCGCACCGCGCGCCTGACCCCCGCGCAAGAGGCCCTGCTGATGCAATGGGGCTATCCCCATGTGCTGGACGAATTCCGCTTCCACATTACCCTCACAGGTCGCCTGCCGCGTGAGGAGGCTGACACCGTGGCCGAAGCACTGGCCCCGTATCTGACACCGCTGCTGCCACGCCCCTACCCTGTCGACAGCCTGTGCCTGATGGGGGAGGATGATCAGGGTTTGTTCCATCTGGTGCATCGCTATCCCCTCGGGTCGTCGGTCAGCCGGTCCAGCACGGCCACCAGCGCCTGAACAGCCTCCGCAACAGCACCGCTATTGTCGACCACCTGATACTCCATGTCATCGGGCAGGGCGAAATCCGCGCGCTCCAACCGGCGGTCCAGATCCGCGCCACTTTCACGCCCGCGCGCGGCCAGACGCGATCGCAGCGTGGCGCGGTCGGCTGTTACCACGATCACCGACAGCGCGGGAAACAGCATCCGCGCGCGCGGCAAGACCCCGCGCGAGCCGTTGAACAGGACGCTCCGCCCCGCAGCCATCTCGGCGTGGATGCTTGTGGGAATGCCGTAGGACAGACCATGCGCGACCCAATGCAGGGCAAAGGCCCCGCGCGCCTTGCGGGCCTCGAACTCCACCACACTGACGCCCTCGAAGGGCTCACCATCCGCCTCTTCAGGTCGGGTGATCACGCGGCGGGCGACAACCAGCGCGGGCCGCAAGGCCCTTGCCCCTGCCAGCAGCGTATCCTTGCCCGCCCCCGAAGGGCCAACCACAGCGATCAGCCGCCCTGCAGGTTGCACCGCCATCAGTTCACCATTCCCGGCGTGAAGCGGGTGACATCGACCACACGGTCGCAGACCCGCGCCCGCGCCGCCTCGTCGTGGAAAATGCCCAGTATCGCGGCCCCGCGCACCTTGGCCTCCTCGATCAATGTCAGCACCACTTCGCGATTGGCCGCATCAAGACTGGCGGTCGGCTCGTCCAGCAGCAGCGCCGGATAGGGATGTGCGAAACCGCGCGCGATATTGACGCGCTGTTGCTCGCCACCCGAGAATGTCGTGGGCGACAGCGACCACAGCCGTTCGGGGATGTTCAGCCGCCCCAGCAGGTCGCGCGCCCGCGCCAAAGCGGTATCGCGGTCATGCCCCAGCGCCAGCAGCGGTTCTGCCACTACCTCGACCGTCGGAACACGCGGCACCACGCGCAGGAACTGGCTGACATAGCCCAGCGTCTCGCGGCGCAGCGCGATGATCTGGCGCGGCGCGGCCTGTGCCACATCCAGTCGGCCCACGCGGATCACACCGGCATTGGCCAGATAGTTGCCGTAAACCATACGCATCAGTGTGGACTTACCGGCCCCCGATGCACCGGTCAGCGCCACACATTCACCAGGCTCCACAGCCAGTGCGGCGCCCAGCATCACAGGGATCACTGCGCCACCCTGGTTGTGTAGCACAAAGTTTTTGGACAGCCCCGAAATCTCGATCATCGCCATTCCCATTCTCAAACCTGCAACACGCTGGAGACCAGCAATTGCGTATAGCCATGCTGCGGATCGTCCAGCACCTGATCGGTCAGACCCGCCTCGACCACATGGCCGGATTTCATCACCATCAGCCGATGCGCCAGCAGGCGCACAACGGCCAGATCATGGGTCACGATCACCGCACTCAGCCCCATCTCGCGCACCAGCCCGCGCAACAGATCCAGCAGCCGCGCCTGCACACTGACGTCCAGCCCGCCTGTGGGTTCATCCATGAAAACCAGACGCGGGCCTGTGACCAGATTGCGCGCGATCTGCAAGCGTTGCTGCATCCCGCCGGAAAAGGCCGATGGCCGGTCGTCGATGCGGTCTTCTGCAATCTCGACCCTGTCCAGCCAGTCCAGCGCCTGCGCGCGGATGCCACCGTAATGGCGTGCCCCCACAGCCATCAACCGCTCGCCGACATTTCCGCCGGCACTGACTCCCATCCGCAACCCGTCGCGCGGGTTCTGGTGCACGAAAGCCAGATCGGTGCGCGACAGCATCCGCCGTTCAGGCTCTGACATGTCGCGCAGATCGCGCGGGCCATCTGTGCGGGTGTCAAACAAGACCTGCCCGGTATCCGCCTCAAGATGCCCCGCCAGACAGTTCAACAATGTGGACTTACCGGAACCGCTTTCGCCCACAATCCCCATCACCTCGCCGGGATAAAGATCAAAGCTGACATCCACGCACCCGATTCGCGCGCCATAGCGCTTGGTCAGGCCCTTGACCTGCAACAAGGGGGTCATGCCGCATCCTCCTGTCCAGTGGCGGCAAGCCGTCCCAGATGCCCCGCATCCCGCCGCCCCTCGCAATAATCGGTGTCGGAACAGACAAACATCCGCCCGCCCGCATCATCCACGATCACCTCGTCCAGATAGGACGCATCCGACCCGCATAGATCACAGGCATGATCCGCCTTGCTGGCCTCGAACGGGTGATCGTCGAAATCCAGACTGGCCACCTGACAATAGGGCGGCAGCGCATAGATCCGCTGCTCGCGCCCGGCCCCAAAAAGCTGGATCGCCTCGCTTTCCAGCTTGGGGTTGTCGAACTTCGGGATCGGCGATGGGTCCATGACATAGCGCCCCTCGACCTTGACCGGATAAGCGTAAGAGGTCGCGATCTGCCCGTGTCGCGCGATATCCTCGTAAAGCTTCACATGCACCAGCCCGTATTCCTCAAGTGCGTGCATCTTGCGGGTCTCGGTCTCGCGCGGTTCCAAAAACCGCAGGGGTTCAGGAATGGGCACCTGATAGACAAGGATCTGGTCGCGCGTCAGCGGCTCTTCGGGGATACGGTGACGCGTCTGGATCAGCGTGGCATCGGCTGTGCGCGTGGTTGTCGCCACCCCCGCCGTGCGCTCGAAAAACCGGCGGATCGACACGGCATTCGTGGTGTCATCGGCCCCTTGGTCGATTACCTTCAAACGATCCTCGGGCACCAGACAGGCGGCAGATACCTGCACCCCGCCCGTGCCCCAGCCATAAGGCATCGGCATCTCGCGGCTGGCAAAGGGCACCTGATAGCCGGGCACTGCCAGCGCTTTCAGAATGGCGCGGCGGATCATCCGCTTGGTCTGCTCGTCCAGATAGGCAAAGTTGTAATCGCTCATTCCGCAGCCTCCTGTTCCGCATCCGCAGCCTCGGCGCGCAAGCGGCGCACCAGTTCCAGTTCCGACTGGAAATCGACGTAATGGGGCAGCTTGATATGCTCCAGAAATCCGGTCGCCTGTATGTTGTCGCAATGCGACAGCACGAATTCCTCGTCCTGCGCGGCCGCGCCCAGATTATCCTCGCCCAACTCGCGCCATCGCAGCGCACGGTCCACCAAAGCCATCGAGATCGCCTTGCGCTCGGTCTGGCCAAACACCAGACCATAGCCGCGTGTGAATTGGGCGGGCTCGGTCTTTGATCCGGTAAACTGGTTCACGGTCTCGCATTCGGTCAGTTCAACCTCGCCGATGTCGATCGCGAACCCCAACTCAGGAATGTCCATCTCGACCGTCACATGACCGATCCGCAACTCGCCGACAAACGCATGGTTGCGCGCATAGCCGCGCTGCGTGGAATAGGCCAGACCAAGAACAAACCCCTCGTCCCCCCGCGTCAGAGCCTGCAGGCGCAGGGCGCGGTTGGCGGGAAACTCCAGCGGTTGCCGCGTCAGATCGGGGGGGGCCTCCTCGCTGCGTTCCTCGGACTGGATCAGGCCATCGCGGTTCAGGAAATCCGTGATATGGGGCACCGGCCCTTTGTGTGGCTCGGCCTGCGCCGCAGGTGGCACCGCGCCTTCCGCCGCCAGTTTGAAATCCAGCAAACGATGCGTGTAGTCGAACGTCGGCCCCAGCACCTGCCCGCCCGGTGCATCCTTGAACGTGGCCGAGATGCGCCTATCGCACCGCATATCCGCCGTATCCACCGGCAATGACGCACCAAGGCGCGGCAAGGTGGTCCGATAGGCACGGATCAGGAATACCGCCTCGATCAGATCGCCCCGCGCCTGCTTGATCGCAAGCGCCGCCAGATCGGGATCATAAAGCGAGCCTTCCGCCATCACCCTGTTCACCGCCAGCGCCATCTGCTCGCGGATCTGCGCCACACCCAGTTCCGGCACGGACGGATCACCGCGCCGTTCCTCTGCCAGCCAGCCATGGGCGTTTTCAATCGCCCGTTCGCCACCTTTGACAGCTACATACATCAGGCAACTCCCCCGGCATCCGTTACAACGGTGCTGCGCGGCAAGCCCGCCAGTTCACTGCCGCTTGTGAAAATGAAATCCAGCCCCAGCGGATAGAGCGCGCGATTGGCGCGCAAGGCCGCAACATCGGGCAGGTTCAGACAGGCCCTGTCCTTGATCCCCGGCCCTTGCATGGTTGCGCCTGTGGCCTGCAAGCTGTCGCATTCCACAATCAGCGTCGCGGACCGGTCGGGATAGTCTGCTGTGCCGACAGGATAACCCTGCAACGGCAGTAGACTGTCCCACCACCCCAATGCAAACACGGCCGCACCCCGCGCTTCAACAACCGGCGCGCCGGTGTGAAAGGCAATCCAGCGCCGCAAGGCCGCGCTGTCATGCGAGGGTGCCAGCCAGACCGGCGTGTCGGGATCGCACAGCACCAGCAGCAAAACCGCCGCCGCCGCCGAGACTGGCGCAGGTGCCTGCGCCCCCGAAACCGTGACAATCTCGCCGGGATGCGCCATGGCGGTCATCGCCGCGCGGAACGCCCTTGCCGACTGGATCGGCGGATCGGCAAATCCGCCTGTCATTGCTGCCTGATCCATCAGTCATCCCCCCGCACCAGTGTGAAAAACTCGACCTTAGTGGCCGCCGCCTTGGCCGCGCGCTTGTGCTGTGTCGCCTGCATCTGTGCGGCAAGTGGCACAAGAACCCGCATCCGCACCTGATCTGCCGCATCCCCCTGCATCAGCGCATCCACCAGCGCCGCCTGTTCGGCCTGTCGCTTGTCGCGCCCCTGCACATAGGCATGGCCCACCGCGCCATCATTGAGGGTCAAAGCGCAGCGGGTCACGGTCATCTCGCCCAGATTGAACGGCGCGCCGGTACCACCCGTCCTGCCCCTGACCATGACACCCCCGACCTCGGGCGGGCGCAGCCATTCATAGGCAGGGACAGACCCCAAGCCCTGAAACAGCGCGTCCAGCGCCCCCGCGGGTGCGCGCGCCATCAATCCCATCCAGTCTTTGCGATCCATTGCCGCCTCCGTCTTGCAGTCCAGACACACGACATCTTGCCAACTTGTCTAGATTACTATACAACTATACAAATCTTTACGCCTGCCGAGGCTGGCACGCAAGCGCCGCTTCATGAAACTTTGGTGACACTGCATGACGACAACCCCGCTCTGGTCCTCGATCGCCACGGCACTGCGCGGCGAAATCAGCGCCGGACAATACCGCCCCGGCGACCGCCTGCCGACCGAGGCCGCATTGGCCCGCCGCTTCGGTGTGAACCGCCACACGGTACGCCATGCCCTGTCAGGGCTGGTCGAGGATGGCATGATCACCACGCGGCGCGGCGCAGGCGCTTTCGTAACCCGCCTGCCCACAGAATACCCGCTGGGCCGGCGCGTGCGCTTTCACCAGAACCTCGCCGCCGCAGGGCGTTTGCCGCAACGGGTTTTCCTGCATCTGGAAACGCGCAACGCCGATCCAGCCGAAACCGAGGCGCTGAACCTCGGCCCCGACGACAAGGTCCATTCCGCCGAAGGCGTGTCGCTGGCCGATGGCCTGCCCATCGCGCATTTCCGCAGCGTCTATCCCGCCACACGCTTTCCCGATCTTCTGGCCCACCTGCAGACACACGGGTCGGTCACGCAAGCACTGGCCGCCTGCGGCGTGCCCGATTACACCCGCGCCAGCACCCGTCTGTCCGCGCGCCGCGCCAGCATGATCGAAGCCCAGCATCTGATGTTGCGCGAAGGTGATCCGGTGCTTTTGAGTATCGGCATCAACGTCGATCCCGATGGCAGACCCGTGGAATACGGGCAGACCTGTTTCGCCGGTGATCACGTCACCTTGAGCATCACGAACGATGCGTAAAACCGTCACATAACATACATTCTTTTCAGTTATCCACAGTCCACGCAATCAGGACAGGCCGCGATGTTACCCACTTCCCACCCACCCCTCAGGCTGATCGGCGCCAGCGTCCTGCGCGACGGTGTGATGCAGAAACGCTCGGTCGCGATCAAGGATGGTGTGATCACCAAAGGTCCGCTGCCCGAGGTGGATCTGACCGGATTCCTTGTGCTGCCCGGAATCGTCGACCTGCATGGTGACGCGTTCGAGCGTCATATCGCGCCACGCCCCTCGGCCCCGTTTCCGGTTGAAACCGGCCTGCACGCCACCGACCGCGATGCGGCGGCAAACGGCGTGACCACCGCATGGCTGGCGCAAAGCTGGTCATGGGAGGGAGGGCATCGCAGCCCCGACATGGCCGAGGATATCATGCAGGCGCTGGCAGCATTGCGCCCGCATCTGATGACCGATCTGCGCCTGCAATTGCGGGTGGAAACCCATACAGTCGACACTGCCGACCGCCTGCTGGCCGCCGTGCGCCGTTACGGCGTCGACTATGTCGTGTTCAACAACCATCTGGACGAGGCGCTGATGCTGGCGCAGTCGCGCCCGACCGAACTTGCGCTCTGGGCGGCCAAGGCCGGGCGCACGCCCGACGCGCAAATGGTCCTTGTCGAGGCCGCGCGCAAGCAGTCGCCACAGGTGCCGCGCTATCTGTGCCGCTTGGCCGAAGCCTTTGACACGCTGGGGGTGCACTACGGCAGCCATGACGATCCCGATGGCGAAACCCGCGAGAGATTCTCGATGATCGGCGCGCGGATTTGCGAATTTCCAACCGCGCGGTCTGCGGCGGCACTGGCACGCGCCGTCAATGATCCGGTGCTGATGGGCGCGCCCAATGTGGTGCGTGGAGGCTCGCAATCGGGCAATATCGCCGCAACCGATCTGATCCGGCGCGGCATGTGCGATGCGCTGGTGTCGGATTACTACTATCCCGCGCTGTCGCGTGCTGCGTTCCGGCTGGTGGATGATGGTCTGATGGACCTGCCTGCAGCATGGGCGATGATCTCGGCCCGTCCGGCGCAGATCCTGCATCTGGCGGATCGCGGCGTGATCGACTATGGCAAGCGCGCAGATCTGTGCATCGTCAACGCAGCCACGCGCCGGGTCGAGGCGACGCTTGTTGCGGGCAGGCTGACCCATCTGACCGGCGAGGCGGCGCACCGCTTTCTGTGGGTGGTCGGCCCAGCATGGCGCTGGCGGCGGAATAGGCGCGTTCAGCCGCCGTAGAGCTCCAGAAACGCCTCCGCGCTCGATGCGCGGAAATCATCCAGCGCGGCGCGCAAACGCGCATGGTCCCAGTCCCACCATGCCAGCGCGATCATCCGCTGCGCCAGATCCTCGGGCAGGCGCATCCGGATCACCCGCGCGGGCACGCCCGCCACGATGGCATAATCCGGTACATCCTTGGTCACCACAGCCCCCGCCGCCACCACGGCACCATGACCAATCGTCACCTCGGGCTTGATCTGCGCGTTATGGCCGATCCACGTGTCATGCCCGATCACCACCCGCCGCGCACGGCGCTTGGCGAACCAGTCCGCATCATCCGCGGCATCAGGCCAATAGGACGCGCTGCGATACATGAAATGGTGCAAGGACGCGCGATCCAGCGGATGATCCGTTGCGCCGATCCGCACGAAGCTGGCGATATTAGCGAACTTGCCCACGGTCGCATTCGCGATGTCGCAATAGCGGTCGCAATAGCTGTAATCCCCGATTTCGGAATAGGCCACGCGCGACCCAAGCCCGATCTCGCACCATGCGCCAAAGATCACTTCAGTGATCTGGCAATCAGGATGCAGCACCGGCGCATCAGCCTTCAGATCCTTCACGCCGCCACATCCTTCATCTTGCCGAAAATACTCAGAAACGGCCTCAGTGCCCGCTGCCGTCGCCCTTGATCAGCCGCCGCCGCAACCAGCCCGATACCGTGTCCATCAGCATCACCATGATCACGATCAGCACAATATAATAGGTGACCTCTTCCCAGTCTTTCTGCGTCTGGATCGCCTGCGTCAGGAACAACCCGATTCCGCCGCCGGTGATCGCCCCGATGATCGTGGCCGAGCGTGTGTTGGATTCGAAATAGTACAGGATCTGCGACAACAGGATCGGCGTCACCTGCGGGATCACACCGAACCGGTAGCGTTGCAGCGGCTTGGCGCCCGTGGATTGCACACCCTCGATCTGCTTGTCGTCCACATTCTCCAGCGCTTCGGAAAAGCTTTTGCCAAAACTGCCCGTATCGGTGACCAGAATGGCCAGCGCGCCCGTCAAAGGCCCGGGACCGAAGGCGCGGCTCAGGATGATCGTCCAGATCAGCCCGTCCACACCGCGCACGAAATCGAACACCCGCCGCACCGCAAACCGCAAGGCGACCACGGGGGCAAAGTTGCGCGCCGCAAGAAACGCCAGCGGCAGCGCGATGATCGCGGCCCCGAAAGTGCCCAGAAAGGCCATCAGGATCGTCTCGCCCATCGCCCACATGACATCGGAATGCCGCCACATCTGGTTGCCCCAGAAATCCGTCCACGCCCCGACGATATTCGACCGGGTCGGGTCAAGCTGCGGGCCGGTCAACAGCGTCAGCAAGCCTTGATTGTGATAGGGGCTGTCGAGGGTGAACCAGAACAGCTCCCACCCGAAGAAATAGCGGAAGACCTCGTCCTTTGATCGGGTGACATTCAGGCGTCCGGCAGGTGTTGTTATCGCGACACGCGCGTCCGAAACACTGGCCCAGTCCGGGCTGTCACCCGGCGCAAAGCCGGGAAAGGTCGCGACAATCACATCATCGACTCGGGCAATCTCGATCAGACCGAAACCCGGGAAGTCATATGTGACCCGGCGATCCGGCAGAAACCGGATCACATGACCGTCACCAAGCAAGATCTCTGCGTTGTCGAAGTCCCCGCTCACCCAGTTCGGGCTTGCACCCTCAGGATAGCGGCCCTTGGTCTCGCCCTCTACAGCGAAATCCAGACGACCAGCGCGGGCATCACGCGTTACATGGATCTTGTGACTATAACTGTCAGCGACAAGAATGCGCGCATTGTCCATTTTGGCGCGCTCGGCCAGTCCCGCCACATCAAAAGCGAAGAACACGTAGATAAAGTAAGCCAGAACCACGACGGGAAGGGCCAATGCAATGGTCCGTTTCCGGCGCAGCATGGTCTTGGCGGCTTGGCGTGGATCACCCATGTCTTGCTGTGCGCGCGTCATCGTCATACCTGCGTTCCCTTCACAAGCTTGTTGCGGAAATAGCTCGAAACCTGATCGAAGAATACGATGGTCAGAAACAGCAGAATGAAGATGGCCGCCGAGATGTCGAAACGCCCCGTACCAAATGTCATCGCATTGCGCAGCTCGTATCCGATCCCGCCTGCGCCCACGAAGCCAAGGATCGCCGAGGCGCGGATATTGATCTCGAACCGCATCAGCGCATAGCTCAGATAGTTGGGCGCAACCTGCGGGATGATGCCCAGCAACATCCGCTGCCACCAGTTGGCCCCAACCGATTGCAGCCCCTCGACGGGTTTGAGATCGGCATTCTCGGCCACTTCGGAAAACAGCTTGCCCAGCGCGCCCGCCGTATGCAGCGCAATCGCGATCATCGCAGGCACAGGACCACCGCCCAGAATGAAGATCAGCACCAGTGCGATCACGATTTCGGGGAACGCACGCAGGATATCCATGATCCGACGAAAAACCGGGATCAGGCGCGGAAACGGGGCCAAGCCGCGTGTTGACACAAGCGACAGCAACAGGCCAACCGCCGCCCCCAGCAAGGTCGACACCGCTGCAATATTGATCGTCTCGACCAGTGCGGGGAAGTAGTCGACCAGATAGCCCGGCAGGTTCGCCCGCTTTTCCCATGCCTCGGACACCAGACTTGCGGGAAAGTCGAAGATGCGCGGCAAGCCGTCCATGAAACCGCCCGCGCTACGCCCCTCGACGATACGAAAGCCAAGGATCATCGCAATCACGAACAGCGCCAGCGTCAGACCGGAATACATCCGTTTCTGGCGTATCATCGCCAGATAGCTGTCACTTGTCGTCGAAAGCGGGCTGGAAGCGGTCAGATCGGCCATGTGGCGCCCTTGTCATGTGAATGCGGGGTCCGGGAAGGTGCTCCCCGGAACCCACTTGGTTGAAAACCGGCAGATCAGTTGGTCTTGGACATCTGCGCCTGACGCACGGCGATGATCGTCTCGTAGGCATCATGACCGATCGGCGTGAAACCCGCCGTTTCACCGGCAGCAACGCCATAGGCGCATTCAGCGTCTTTGCTGTGCAGGTTTGCCGTCAGCTCGGTCATCTTTGCTTTCACATCGTCCGGCAGAGCATTGCGCAGCACGATCGGGCCTTCGGGGATCGGCTTGGACTTCCAGATTTCGACCAGATCGTTCATGTCCACCAGACCGGAGTCCACGGCTTTGCGCAACGCACCGGAGTTGTAGCCGTCTTCCCAGTCGCCCTGCCCATCAGCCCAGGTCACACCGGCATCCACATCGCCATTTGCCACCGCAACGATGGTCTGCTCGTGTCCGCCGACAAAGCGTACCTCGCCAAAATAGTCACCTGATTCCATCGAAGCGCCGGTGGCGTCGGGAATCTCGACCGAAGGAATCAGATAGCCCGAGGTGGAGTTCGGATCACCGAAGGCAAAAACCTTGTCCTTCATATCGTCCAGCGATGCGATTCCACTGTCGATACGGGCGAACCCGATCGAGAAATACGTGTATGACCCGTCCAGATTGGTTTTCACCAGAACAGGTGTCACTGCATCGGGGGCTTCCAGATAGACCGCAGCATAGGCAGATGCGCCCAGCCATGCCATATCGAGTGTGCCTCCGATCAGGCCCTGGATCACGCCGTTATAGTCTGCAGCGGTGAACAGCTTGGTCGGCACGCCCAGTGCTTCTTCGGTATAGGCGCGGAAGCATTCGTTGGACGCCAGACGATCCTGCGCGTTCTCGCCACCCAGCAGACCGATACGGAATTCGGTGATCTGCTCCTGTGCGATGGCAGGGCTGATCAGGGCAGTCGATGCGACCAGTACAGCAATCAGTTTTTTCATGGGTTCTCTCCGGTTTGCAAAACCCCCGCGCAGGCTGCGTCGGGGGCGGATTTCAGATGTCACACGGCAGCTTGTGCCTCACGGATCGCGCGCGCTGCGGCGTCCGAGCGGTCCAGCGCCTCGATACTGGTGCTCGTGGCCTCCTCGCTAAAGCTCGCGTCGGCCCCGTAAATGTCGCGCGCCACGCCGGTGGTCAGTTGCTCGGGCGTGCCGTCAAAAACGATCCGCCCGTCGCGCATCCCGATCACGCGGTCGCAATAGCGCCGCGCGGTATCCAGCGTGTGCAGGTTGGCGATGACCATACGACCATCTTCCTCGTGGATGCGGCGCAGGGCCTCCATCACGACCTGCGCGTTCATCGGGTCAAGGCTGGCGATGGGTTCATCGGCCAGAATGATCTTGGGGTCCTGCATCAGCGCCCGCGCAATCGCCACGCGCTGCTGTTGTCCGCCCGACAGCGCCTCGGCCCGTTTGGGCGCATGCGCGGCAATCCCCAGACGGTCCAGAATGGCGATCGCCTGCTCGATATCGGCTGTAGGAAACAGGTTGAACATCGTCGTAAGGGTCGAGCGGCGGTTCAGCGTGCCATGCAGCACATTGCTGACCACATCCATGCGCGGCACCAGATTGAACTGCTGGAAGATCATCGCGCAATCGGATTGCCACGCCCGTTTCTCGGCACCTTTCAGCGCCAGAATATCGCGCCCCTCGTGGATCACCTCGCCCGAGGTGGCTTCCGTCAGGCGGTTCAGCATCCTCAGCAGCGTCGATTTGCCCGCGCCCGAACGCCCGATGATCCCGATCATCTTCAGCTCCGATACGGCAAAACTCACCCTGTCACAGGCTGTATTCGCGCCGAACGTCTTGGTCAGTGTCTTGACGGTAAACATCGCTGTCCCCCTGCGTTGCCCGTCCCACCTAAGCCAGCAGCGCAACTGATTTGTTGCGAATACGTGAATTTTTTGTAAACGGTCAGGATCACCACGCCGTTTTCAGCGGCCGCCACCCAAGCCGGAAAGAGCAGCGATATGGACCGAATCGATCATGCCATCATCGGGGCCGGACTGGCGGGCCTGACATGCGCCAACCTTTTGCACGCGGCGGGCCGACAGGTCGTGGTGATCGAGGCGTCAGACCGTATCGGGGGCCGTATCCACGCACTGCGTGACATTGCAGGACAGGCGCAGGCCGATCTCGGCCCCACATGGGTCTGGCCTCCGCATCAATCTGTGGTGCAACACTGGCTGGCGCGTCTGGATGTGCCGACCTTCGCGCAGTTCAACACCGGTGATGCGGTGATCGAAGGTTACCACCCCACGCCCCAACGCGCGCCCCTGCCCGGCCAGGATGGCATGGCCCGGATCGCGGGCGGACCCTCGGCCCTGATTGCAGCCATGGCCGCAGCCCTGCCAGCGCAGGCGCTTCATCTCGACCGGCAGATCACGGGCATAACGGACGGCACTGACAGTCTTGTGCTGACGGATTCGCAAGGCAACAGCCTTGCCGCAAGGCAGGTCGTGCTGGCCGTTCCCCTGCGCGTTGCCGTGGCCACAATAACCTTGCCGGATGCCCCCGCCACCTTGATCGCGGCCATGCAATCCACCCCGACATGGATGGCGGCACAGGCCAAGGCGGTGATCCTCTATGACCGCCCCTTCTGGCGCGATCAGGGCCTGTCGGGACGCATCGCCAGCCGCACGGGCCCCCTGACCGAGGTGCATGACCACGTTTCCTATCACGGCACTGCCGCCCTGTTCGGCTTTGTCGGCTGGCCACCCGGGGACCGTGATCCCGACAGCCTGCATCAGGCCATCCGCGCCCAGTTGATCCGCTGCCTCGGGCCGGATGCGGCCCACCCCGCGCAGATCACCGTTCAGGACTGGGCCCGCGATCCGCTGATCTGTACCGGCGCGGATCGTGACGGCGCAAGCCAGCATCCCGACATCGGCCCCGCCATTCTGCGCAGCGCGCATCTGGGTGGCCGTTTGCGCCTTGCCGTGTCCGAGAATGCCACCCGCAGCCCCGGCCTGATCGAAGGCGCGCTGCATGCAGGCCAGACAACTGCCAAGGCGCTGCTGGCCCTGTGATCCCGACTTGTTCTTTTTGCGGCAAATATCCTCGGGGGGATGTTCAACCCTGTTGAACATGGGGGGCAGACAGCCCCCCCCCCTTGCGCGCTCAGCCCAGATCGTGCACCCGCACGGCAGGGCAAACCTCTTGCGCGATCCGGCACAGATGCCGGTGGTGGGTCAGATAGATCACCTGCCCGACACTGGCCATGCCTGCCAGCAGCGCAAAGGTTTCAGCCGCGCGGTCATCATCGAAGGTTTCCAGAATATCATCAGCAATAAAAGGCACGGTACTGCGCGCGCCCGCGATCTCGTGATAGCCCGCCACGCGCAGCGCCAGATACAGCTGGAACCGCGTCCCCTTGGACAGGTCACGCGCCAGTTTCGACGCCCCCGCCGCCGCAATCGCCACCAGTATGTCACGCTCGCCCTCGGGCTGTGCGGCCAGCCCGCTGTATTCCCCCCGCGTGATGGTGCGGAACGCGTCCGAGGCGCGCTGCATCATCGCGCTGCGATGGCTGTCGCGGTAACCCTGCAAGGCATGATCGACCGCAAGGATACCCAGCCGGTGGCGCAAAAAGGCGCGTGCCTCCTCCTCGGTTTGCAGCAGCAAGGTCTGCCGCTTTTCCTGAAGCCGGGCGACAGCGTCATCGCCGCCCACCGCCTCGATCCTGTCACCTGCTTGCGACAGCGCCGCATAAAGCCGTTGCAGGTCGTGCGCTTGCCGGTCCCGCGCCGCGGCCAGCCTGTCGCGTTCAGCGGCCAGAAGCGGACGGTCCAGCCCGTCCAGTGCTGTCACCGCGTCTTCCAACCGGTCCGTGCCCATCCCCTCGCAGATGTCACGTTCCAACTGGCCGCGCTGGTCCAGCAAGGCCTGACGTTGCTGCGCCTGCGCTACAGCCAGTTGCAGGGTCTCGCTGTCGTCACAGCCCAGATGGTCGCACATCTCGGCCAGCCTTGCGGTGATCCGGTCCAGATCGCCTTGCATTCCCTGCAAGCTGCGCGCGCCTGTTGCGATCTTGTCTTGCAAGCTGGCACGCAGCGCCTGCCCGTCGGTTGCCGCCCGCAACCGCGCCGTCAGGCTGGCCCATTGCGCGACTGTTCTACCTTCCGTCAGACCAAGCGGTTCGGCCACCCCGGCAACCGCCTGCTCGAACGCCCCGCGATTGGTCTGCATCTTGGCGATACGGTCCTGCAAGCCGCGCAATGCAGTCCACGCGCGCTCCAACCGCTGCAACTGATCCAGCGTGGCCCCCATGCGCGCCACATCGGAAGGGGCCGCCCCCAGAAACGTCTGCGCACAGGCGGCTTGCCAGTCGTCCTGCCAATGCTGCATCGCGGTGTTGGCCCGGTGCAGATCGCTATTGCGGCGGGTCAGCTCCACTGTCGCTGCATCGCGCGCCTCGACCAGTGCTGCCTGATCGCGTGCCCGCGCCAGCGCTTGGCGGGCTTGTGACGCCAGCACCGCCAACGGCGTATCCTTCTGCAGTCCCAGCCCCGATACCGCAAGCGCCGCCACAAGGGCAGCTTGCACCTGTTGCACACGCGCTTGTGCCACGGCCACCGCACGATCTGTCGCCCGCTGATCGCCCAGCGCCTCCAACGCGGCAGCACGACGGTCAATCCAAGCGTCCAACCCGTCCGGCGTCATATCGTGCGGCAATCCTGCAGGCACCACCGCCCTGATGGACTGCTGCAATCCCGCCAAAGCCTGTGCAGCCGCCTGCGCCGCGCGCTCTTGCTGCGCCAGATCAATCCGGATCAGGGCCAGCCGCTCTTGCGTTGCGGCGCGTTGCTGCGCCTCGGCCTGTGCGCTGGCCTGCGCCGCCATGATCTGGTCGTCGCGCCGCAACGCCTCTTCGAAACGGTCGGCGGTTTCAGGATCAAGACGGTCACGATGCACGGCCCAAAGCCGTTCACGCAGGGCCCGCGCTTCCGCTGCCCCCTCAAGCGAGACAACGCCCGCATCTGCCGAAGCCTGCAATGTCGCGTCAAGCCGTGCTGCCTCGTCCTGCGTGCGGGCCGTATCCGTGCGGCTACGCTCCAGCCGGCGTGCGGCCTCGGCTAATCCGCTGCGCCAGTCCTGAATCTGTCCCGCTGCCGGCAAGCTGACCGCTTCCAGATCGCCCGCACTGCCCTGCCAAGGGGACAACCGCGCCATCAGCGCTGCCAACCTGTCTCGCGCGACAGCCGCTGTGCTGTGTGCCCGCGCCAGTTCCGCTTCGGGATCGTCGCGCAGATGGGTCTGCACAATATCGTCCAGCACAGCCAGATCGGGCAGATCACCGCCCGCAGCCTCCAGCCGTGCCGCAAGCCCCTCCAGCCGCGCGGCGGCATCCGATGCCTCTTGCTGCGCGGTCGCGACTGCAGCCGTTACACCCGAATGCCGCTCCAGCAACCCGCGCAAGGCGGTCACGACAGCGGCGGCAGGTAGCAATTCAGCCGGATCGCGCCCCGCGCACTCCAGTTGCCGCAACACATCATCAATGTCCGCCTGCGCCTCGTCCGCCTCGGCCTGACGGTGCGGCAGATCGGTCACCGCGCCGTCATAGGCAGATTTCAACGCCGCAGCCTGCTCCATATCCGCAGCCAAAGCCAGCATTGCGGAATCGTCGACCGTCCCGTCGAACTCGGCCTTGAGGTGTGCCATCTGGCCTTGCTGCGCATCGCGCCGCGCACTTGTCTGTGCCTGATCGCGCAGCAGATCGGTCAATTCACGCGCCCAACCTTGCGGCAATGGCGGCAGGTCCGGCATGTCGTCAAGGCTGGCATCAACCCGTCGCAAGCCTGTCACCAGCGGCAAGGCCGCCAGTTGCCGTTCCACCTGATACAGGGCTTTGACCGTGTCATCCTGCACCGTTTGCGCGGCCGTCCACGCCTCCTGCGCCTGATCACGTGCCTGCGCCAGAAGCGCAAAGTCCCGCGCCCCGATATCCTGCGCCGCGATCTGCTGCTCTACCTCTGCCAGGGCCTTTTTCAGATCGGACAGCCTGCCACTGCGCCCGCCGGGCCTGAAAAACCCTTGCGCGTCATTTCGCAATCCGTCCAGTGCCTGCCCCATCTCGGCCAGCCCGCTGCTGGCGGTGAACAGCATCTGCCCCAGATCGCCCTGACTGGACAGGATGCTTTCGCCGCCCTGTTCCAGTGTCTCGTCATCCAGACTGAACATCGCCTCATAGCCTGCGCGTTCGATCCCCGCCAGAACGCCCTGCAGCACGGCATCGGGAACAGCGCCACCCGCCGGATCGCTGAGGGTATTGAGGCGCCCCTTGGTGCGGATCAGATCCAGACTGTCCGCGCCGGTTTCGATCACCGCGCCAAGTTGCATCGCACCATAAGGATGCAGGAAATTCATCCGGCTTTGGGCCGGAATGCCAAACAGCAGGTCCAGCCAGCCTTGCATGGTGGTGGATTTGCCCGCCTCGTTCGGGCCATAGATAATGTGGAAATCGGGGCCGCCCGGAGGGGCCGCGCCGAAATCAAGGCTGCGGTCGGTGAATTTGCCATAGCGGGTCAGATCAAGACGGCGCAGACGCATCAGCCCTCACCCTCCAGCCCGTGCAGATGCGCCAGCACCTCGGCGGCGCCATCACGCAAGGCCAGATCACGGTTCGCGGCCTGCGCTGCCGGATCATTGCCCAGCATCCCGCGTAACTCGCGCGGCAGCGCCTTGATCAGCGCGTCGATCACCCCGTCAGCCTCGGCCAGCACAGCCGCAGGGGGGTGGGCAGGTGGCGTTGTCATCGCGGTGATCTCGCGGGCAAGCTCTGCCAGCGGACCTGCCGTATCGGGGCGCGGTGTATCGGTACATTCCAGCGCGATCTTGTCGATCCACAGCGTGCCGATCCCCTCGGCGGTCACACGCGCTTCTTCCAGCAGCAAACCCTGATCGCGGCGCAGCCGCCACAGCAGCGGGGTCACCCCCGTCAGCACCGGACGCAGCACCAGATGATCCTCGGTATAATCGCGCCGCGCAGCCCTGAGCGCGGCCCCCATGCTTGCCACGACAGCCGTCCAATCCCCTGCCCTGTCCAGCGGCACCGCCACACGTTGGAACCGGGCCAGCGCCGTGCTGCGTTCCGTAACGTCCAGGCGGCCATCATCGCCCACACTCACCAGCGTGACAGATTTCGCACCCGCCTCGCCGATATCGCGGCCCTGCGGGATACCCGGCATGACGACATGCACAGGGCCGGAATGGTGCGCGCGTGCATGGATATGGCCCAGCGCCCAATAGTCGAAACCGCTGTCTTGCAAATCGGTCAGGCGGCAGGGCGCATAGGGGTCATGGCCTTGCGATCCGTCAAGGCTGGTATGCATCATCCCGATGTTCACCGCCCCCGCCACAGGTGGCTTGAACCGCTCCAACAGACTGTCGGGCGCATGAGGCCGGGCAAAGCTGATGCCGTGAATGGCAATGCTCAACCCGCCCTTCTCGCGCTGCACGACACTGGCCTGTGCGCCAAAGACTGTGACCGAAGGCGGCAAGACCAGTTGTCCGGTGATCCGCGATTCCGCGTCATGGTTGCCACGGATCACGAATGTCTCGATCCCTGCGCTATCCAGCCGTCTGAGTTGCTGCGTCAGAAACCGCGCCGTTTTCATCGAGGTTTGCGCGCCATCGTAAAGATCCCCCGCGACCAGCAAAGCGTCGACGCGTTCTTCCAGACACAGATCAATGATCCGCGCAAATACTGTCCGGCTGGCCGTGCCGATCACCTCGGCCAGGGCGGGATCACGCAGGGCAAGGGATTTCAGCGGCGAGTCAAGATGGAGATCGGCTGTGTGAATGAAACGGTAAGGCACCAGTGGGTCCATCCGGGGACAAGAGCGACAGGATCGCCAGCCTGTCGCTATGACCCAGGGTTGTCAAACCCAAAGCGCGGGTAGCTGCCCCCCTGCCAGACCGCGAAGATGTTCCCTTCAGGGGATGGATCGCGTCAGCAGGATTTTGCAAAGCGCCTAATTTGTATTCATTAATCCGATTTTTGGCCGATATTGTATACAATTTTATCTTTTAGTCCGGCCTGTAACAGCCCGCCCCTGCCCCTGTCAGACGACCTGTCCTAGCTACCGACCCACGGAGGAGATGCACCAGAATATAAACCGCACCCAAAAGTGCGGCAGATCCAACAGAGACTCAGACAGAGAGGTCATACTATGGAACGTCGCAGATTTCTGACTGCCACCGCCGCTGCTGCCATTGCAGCACCCTTGGCGGCACCGCGCGTGGCGCATGCACAAGACAGCTTCAACTGGCGGATGACAAATTCTTACGGCCCCGGCGCGCCCTTTTATACAGTCGGCCCCGGCAGTCCCACGGACATCATCGAAAAGATCGCCACCATGTCCGGTGGCCGCCTCAATATCCAGCATTTCGCCGCAGGCGAGCTGATCCCCGCATTCGAGGGCTTCGACGCGGTCCAGCAAGGCGTGATCGACATGAACGCCTCGAACAGCTATTTCTGGTCGGGAACCACCTTTGCCGCGCAGTACTTCACCACCGTGCCTTTCGGGATGAGCTTTGCAGGCCACATGGCGTGGCTCTATCACGGCGGCGGGCTGGAGCTGTGGCACAAGGTCTATGAACCTTTCGGTCTGGTCGCGTTCCCGATGAACAACACAGGCGTGCAGATGACCGGCTGGTTCCGCGAGCCGATCGAGGATATCAGCCAGTTGCAGGGTCTGCGCATGCGTATTCCCGGCCTTGCAGGTCAGGTCTATGCCAGCCTTGGCGTCGATGCCCGCGTCCTGCCGGGCGGCGAGATTTTCCCGGCGCTCGAGCGTGGCGTGATTGATGCGGCCGAATTCGTCGGCCCCTATCAGGACCGCCGCCTTGGTCTGCAGAACGCCGCCAAGTTCTATCACACCACAGGCTGGCACGAGCCGTCCACGACAGGCGAATTGCTGATCTCGAAAGCCGCATGGGACAGCCTGCCCGCTGATCTGCAAATGATCGTGAAAACCGCCTGCATGGCTGCATGTCTTGAAAGCATGACATGGTCCGAGGCTGTGAATGGCGAGGCGCTGTCCGATCTGGTGGACAATTTCGGCGTCACTGCCGCGGTTCTGCCCGAAGCGGTTGTCGAGGCGCTGCGCACGGCCACGGCCGATACGCTGGCCACCCGCTCGGCCGCCGATCCTTTGGTGAAAGAGGTGCATGACAGCTATATGGGCTTCAAGGCCAATCACGACCGTTGGGCCGGGGTCAGCGAAGGACCGTGGCACAAATCGATCCTCAAGGTCTGATCATGCAAGCCCTGTCACGTTTCGTGAACGGAATCGAGGGCGCGGTCCGGCTGTTTGGCTGGATCGCGGCCTGGACCTGCGTGGCATTGGTGCTGATGGTGGCGGGGGATGTCTTCCTCCGCTACTTCCTGCGCACCGGCGCCGTCTGGTTGCAGGAACTGCAATGGCACCTGATCTCGCCCATCGCGTTGTTCGGCATGTCCTATGCGCTCTACTGTGGCGAACAGGTGCGCGTCGATGTGTTGTTCGAGCGCTTCCCGCCATGGCTTTGCCGCACGATCGAGGTTGTGGGCGGCCTCGCGTTGATGGCCTTTGCCATTTATGCCGTCTGGCTGTCGCTTCCCTGGGTGCAGCAATCATGGTTGCGCGCCGAATCCTCGCCCAACCCCGGTGGGCTGCCCTATCGCTGGGCGCTCAAGGGACTGATCCCGGTAGGTTTTGCACTGTTGGCCTTGCAAGGTCTGGCCCATGCGCTGCGCCACGGGTTCGGGCTGCCCAATCCGGCCAACAAGACCCCGACAGCCGGACACTGATCCATTAGTCACGCATGCCTGACGGTGCAAAACCGGTTCCCGCTTTTGCGCCGCATGTTTTGAGGAACGCCTGATATGTCTCCGACCGAACTTCTGGCGATCGGCATGATCGCCGCCTTTTTCGTGCTGCTGATCATCGGCATCCCTGTCGGGATCGCTATTGCCACATCGGGGCTGGTCTTCGGCTATCTGGGTTTCGGCCCCACGCTGTTCAACCTGCTGCCCTCCCGCATCTATGGCGTGGTGACGAACTATACGTTCATGGCGATCCCGCTGTTCGTCTTCATGGGGGTGATGCTGGAGAAGTCGCGACTGGCGGAAGAGTTGATCGACATTATCGGCCATGTCTTCGGAAAGGTCGCGGGCGGCATGGGGGTGGCGATCATCCTTGTCGGTGTGTTGCTGGGTGCCGCCACAGGCATTGTCGGGGCCACCATCGTCACTTTGGGCCTGCTAACCCTGCCAACACTGCTCAGGCGCGGATACCCGAAATCGCTGGCCACAGGCATGATCTGCGCCTCTGGCACGCTTGGCCAGATCATTCCGCCCAGCCTCGTGCTGATCCTGCTGGCCGAAATCCTTGGCGAATCCGTGGGCACGATGTTTGCTGCCGCCATGATCCCCGGTCTGACACTGGCGGCTGTCTATATCGTGTCAATCCTTGTGCTTGCGGCATGGAACCCCGCCCTGATGCCGCCCATCCCGCAGGCCGAGCGTGACGCGATGAGCCGTGGCATGCTGGCGCGCAAACTGGTTCTGGTCGTCGGCCCGCCGATTGGCCTCGTTATCGCGGTGCTTGGCTCGATCATCGGCGGGCTTGCCGCCCCGACCGAGGCCGCATCCATGGGTGCCATCGGCGCGCTGGTCTTTGTCGCGCTGTCCGGTCGTCTGACGCTGGGCCTTCTCAAACAGGTTGCCCGCTCGACCTTGCTGATCTCGTCGATGGTATTCTTCATCCTGATCTGCGCGCAGGTCTTTGGCCTGTCTTTCCGCGGCTTGGGGGGCGAGCATCTGGTGGGCCGCATGTTCGAATGGGTGCCGGGCGGTGTGAACGGTGCGCTGTTGTTCATGCTGCTGCTGGTCTTCGTGCTGGGCTTCTTTCTGGAATGGATCGAGATCACCTATATCGCGCTGCCACTATTTTTGCCCTTCTTTGTCGCCAATGGCGTCGATCTGGTGTGGCTGGGCATCCTGATCTGTCTAAATTTGCAGACCTCGTTCCTGACGCCCCCTTTCGGCTGGTCGCTGTTTTTCCTCAAAGGAGTCGCGCCGCCGGAAGTGAGCACTCTGGACATTTACAAGGGTGCAGTGCCATTCATCGGTTTGCAGGCGCTGGCACTGGCGCTGGTCTATGTCTTCCCCGGGCTGGCCCTCTGGCTGCCCAAGGTCATCGGGTGGTAATATGCTGACATCTTCCATGGGTTACAAATGCGCGTTTTCCGCGCCGCATCGTGCCGCAGCCTTGGCAGGGCGCGACATTCTGGCGGCAGGCGGCACCGCGATCGAGGCGATGGTCGCGGCGGCGGCGGCCATTGCCGTGGCCTATCCGCATATGAACGGCATCGGCGGCGATGGCTTCTGGGTGATCCACCGCCCCGGTCAGGCCCCTGTCGGCATCTCGGGCTGCGGGCGCGCGGCAGGTCTGGCAACACCTGAATGGTACGCCGAGCGCGGCGTCACGGGGGCCTTGCCCGCCCGTGGGCCGCTGGCCGCATTGACCGTGCCAGGCACGATTGACGGCTGGGCAAAGGCGCTGGCCCTGGTGCCGGAAGACCGCCGCCTGCCGCTGTCGGACCTGCTGGCCCCTGCGATTGCGCTGGCCCATGACGGTATCGCTGTCACCGCGAACCAGTCGCTGACCACGACGGCCAAGCTGGACACCCTCAAGGGTGTCGAAGGGTTCGACCAGACATTCCTTGTGGATGGCGCACCGCCCGCCCCCGGCCATCTGCTGCGCCAGACCGCCCTTGGCAATACGCTGGCGCGACTGGCCGAGGTCGGACTGGACGATTATTACAGGGGCGAGATTGCAGCCACCCATGCGCGTTTTCTGGAGGATGCAGGCAGCCCGCTGCGACTGACCGATTTCCACCTGTTTACCGCCGATCAGGTCACACCGCTGAGCGTGACCACCAGCGCGGGCCAGCTTTACAACATGATCGCGCCCACGCAGGGCGTGTCATCCCTGATGATCCTTGCCCTGTTCGACCGCCTGCGCGTAGCCAAAGGCGAGGGGTTTGAGCATCTGCACGGGTTGATCGAGGCCACGAAACAAGCCTTCATCCAGCGAAATGCCGAACTGGGTGATCCCGACACGATGACCAGCCCTGCGCAGGACTGGCTGCAACCCGCACATCTGGACGCGCTGGCCGCCAACATCGACATGGAACGCGCTCTGCCTTGGCCGCACGAGGCGAAACCGGGCGATACGATCTGGATGGGTGCCGCCGACAAAGACGGCATGGTCGTCAGCTTCATCCAGTCGGTGTTCTGGGAATTCGGATCGGGCCTGACCTGCGCGGATACAGGCGTGTTCTTCCAGAACCGTGGCGCGGGTTTCTCGCTGTCCGCAGGGCCGAACCAGTTGGGGCCGTATCGTCGGCCCTTCCACACACTGAACCCCGCGCTGGCGCAACTGGGCGATGGCCGCGTCATGGCCTACGGTACGATGGGCGGCGAGGGACAACCGCAAACGCAGGCGGCGGTTTTCACCCGCCACGTGACCTACGGCCAAGACCTGCAAGCCGCGGTCACCGCGCCGCGCTGGCTGTTGGGCAAGACATGGGGCGAGACAACGACCACGCTCAAGCTGGAGGACCGTTTCGATCCTGCGCTTGTCAGCGCCCTCAAGGCAGCGGGGCACGAGGTCGAGATGATCGCGCCCTTCTCGGATACCGCAGGACATGCGGGGGCGGTTGTGCTGCATCCGCAAGGCCTGATCGAGGCTGCATCCGATCCGCGCGCCGACGGGGCCGCGCTGGCGTTCTGATCCGCAACACATCACCTATCAACTGATCGGATATTCCATTGGAACTGCTGACACCTACCGAGATCGCCCTGCTGGTCGGCGGCGTCATGATTGCCGCCGCTTTTGCCGGTATTCTGGCGGGTTTGCTGGGTGTAGGCGGCGGCATCATCATTGTGCCCCTGCTGTTCTGGGTCTTCACCTTCATCAAGTTCGACCCCGCCCTTGCCATGCCATTGGCGGTGGCGACATCCCTTGCCACCATCATCGCCACGGCCATTTCATCCGCGCGTGCACATCACAAACGCGGAGCTGTGGATATGGTGCTGGTCAAACGCTGGGGACCGTGGATGGCGGCCGGTGCGCTGCTGGGCGGGGCGATAGCAGGTCTGGTCAATGGCACCGCATTGCTGCTGGTATTCGGCATCGTCGGGCTGGCGGTATCGATCAACCTTGCCCTTCCCAAGACGCTTGTGCTGGCGGATGACCTGCCACAGGGCAAAGCCGCGCAGCCCGCGCTTGCAGGGCTGATCGGCACCGTTTCGGCCATGATGGGCATTGGCGGCGGCACCTTGGGCGTGCCGATCCTGACGGCCTGCTCGGTTCCTGTGCACCGCGCCGTGGGCACCGCTGCCGCCTTCGGGCTGATCATCGCCGTGCCTGCCGTGATCGCCCTGATCATCGCAGGGCTGGGGGTGGAAGGCCGTCCGCCCTTGTCGCTGGGCTATGTCAATCTGGTGGCCGCAGCGCTGATTCTGCCGATTTCCACCACGCTGGCCCCGCGCGGCGCGCAACTGGCGCATGCGCTGGACGCCAAATGGGTCAAACGCGCTTTTGCGGTGTTTCTGGCGATCACCTCGCTCAGAATGCTTTGGACCGCGCTGGCGTAGTCTCGGCACGGTTGCGCGCCCATTTCTCCAGCATGGCCTGCGCCGCGCTCAACAGATGGCGGCGCAGCGCCTTTTCTGCCGCCTGCCCGTCGCGTTCAATGATCGCCTCGACAATCTGCGCGTGCTCGGAAGTGGACCGCGCGATCCGGCTCTTGTCGGCCAGTTGCGAGCGCCGGAAGGGCGACAGCTTGAGCCGCATGGTTTCGGCCATCTCGGCAAAATCCTCGTTATGGCTGCCGATATAGATCAACTGGTGAAAGCGGGTATTGGCCGCTTCATAAGCGTCCGAGTTGCCCACCAGCGCCATCCGCGACATCGCCTCGTGCTGGCTGAGCAGGTCCGAGCGTTCCTCCATCGTCATGCGCTGTGCGGCAAAGCGGCCGCACAGCGCCTCGATCTCGCCCATCGCCTCGAACAACTGGTCGATCCGTTCGGGCGAGATATCCGCCACGATCACGCCCTTGTAGGGAAGACGTACAGCCAGTGCGCGCGACACGACGATCTGCAACGCCTCGCGCACCGGGGTGCGCGACACGCCAAAGCGCTGCGCTAGCGCCACCTCGTCCAAGCGACTGCCGGATGCAAGCTCCCCCAGCAGGATCTCTGCCTCGAGCGCGGTCGCGATCGACTGACTGCGAACCTGTCGCGGGATACTGTGTTGATCGGTCATCTGCCCTCACTGCCTTTGTGCACAAAATAACCCGAACGCGACTGTCTCGCATACAAAAATCCGCAACTGCCATCAGAAATCCGCACCACTGCGCCATCTTGTGCCAACAGCTTGAACACTGGCACAGCGTGCCTTCGCGCTTGCCATGCGGCATGGCGCAGCGGATAAGCGGGCGCATGGAAAACACCACCCCTTTCGAGATCTTTCTGGCCGTCCCTCCGGGGCTGGAACCCGCCTTGCTGGCCGAGGTCAGCGCCGCAGGCTTTGCAAGTCCTGCCATTACCCATGGCGGCGTGACAGTGCAGGGCGGATGGGCCGATGTCTGGCGCGCCAATCTGTGTCTGCGCGGTGCGACCCGTGTGCTGGCGCGGATCGGCAGTTTTCGGGCGATGCATCTGGCGCAACTGGACAAGCGGGCGCGCAAATTCGACTGGGCTGCCGTGCTGCGTGCGGATGTGCCCATAAGGGTCGAGGTGACCTGCAAGACATCCAAGATCTATCACGCGGGCGCTGCAAAACAGCGGATCGAGACCGCTTTGCGCGAAACGCTGGGCGCCCCGATCCTGACCGGCCAAGCGGTCGAGGACGCGCCCGAACTGCGCCTGAAAGCGCGGATCGAGGATGATCTGTGCACCTTCAGCGTCGACACGACAGGCACCTCGCTGCACAAGCGCGGGCACAAGCAGGCGATGGCCAAGGCCCCTTTGCGCGAAACGCTGGCCGCGCTGTTTTTGCAGCAATGCGGCTATGACGGGGCCGAACCCGTGCTGGACCCGATGTGCGGATCGGGCACGTTTGTGATCGAGGCGGCAGAGATCGCCCTTGACCTGATGCCGGGCCGGTCGCGCCATTTCGCCTTCGAGGATCTGGCCAGTTTCGATGCAACCGCATGGGCACAGATGCGCGAGGCTGCACCGCATGACACGCCTTTACGGTTCTACGGCTCGGACCGCGATGCAGGCGCGATACGCGCAGCCACCGCGAATGCGGAACGCGCCGGTGTGGCGCATATCGCCAGCTTTAAGACCCATGCGATCAGCGATCTGGTCCGCCCCGAAGGTCCGCCGGGTCTGGTCATGGTCAACCCGCCTTACGGCGCGCGGATCGGCGAGCGCAAATTGCTGTTCGCGCTTTACGGTGCCTTGGGCAAGACACTGGCCGAACGGTTTCGCGGCTGGCGGGTGGGCATTGTGACCAGCGATGCATCGCTTGCCAAGGCCACCGGCCTGCCTTTTCTGCCGCCCGCCCCGCCCGTGTCGAATGGCGGGTTGAAAGTCACGCTTTACCGCACCGACGCTTTGCGCTGATATTGCACCCAACCCGTCACAGGAACCACCCGATGCCCCATCCGCTTGTTACGCCAGAAGACATCGCAGACTACCAGCGCGATGGTGTTGTCCTGATCAAGGGCCTGTTCAAGGATCATATTGATACACTTGCAGCCGGAATCGAACGCAATATGGCCGATCCCGGCCCCTATGCCGCCGAGAACCTGAAAGCGGGCGAAGGCGGGCGTTTTTTCGATGATTATTGCAACTGGCAGCGCATCCCCGAATTCGAGGAGGTGATCCGCAACTCCCCCGCCGCAGCGGTTGCCGCCGATCTGATGGGATCGCAAAGCGTGCAGCTTTTCCACGACCACATTCTGGTCAAGGAACCCGGCACATCCAGACCGACGCCGTGGCATCAGGACGGGCCGTATTACTTCGTCGAGGGTCGCCAGACCGTCAGCTTCTGGTCGCCGCTTGATCCGGTGCGCGAGGCCAGTTTGCGCTGTGTCGCAGGCTCGCATCTTTGGTCGCGCCCCGTGCTGCCAACGCGCTGGCTGTCCGAGGAAAATTTCTATCCCGACGCGGACGCCTATATGCCTGTCCCCGATCCCGATGCGGAGGGGATGGAGGTGCGCGAATGGCATATGGAACCCGGTGATGCGGTGGCGTTCCATTACAGCACGCTGCACGGTGCGCGCGGCAATGACACCGCCCAGCGCCACCGCGCCTTCTCGTTGCGGCTGGTGGGCGATGATGCGCGCTATGTCGCGCGTCCGGGCCGCACATCGCCGCCCTTTCCGGGGCATGACATGCAGCCGGGGCAAACCCTGCGCGAGGACTGGTTTCCGGTGCTTTACACCCGCTGAGCGCTGCCCTTGCGGCATGGCTTCCCTGCACGTCAGCCTGATGCTGGGTTGACGCTCACATGATATCGAAAGCCCCCCGATGCGCCTGCCGGTTCTGTTTATCCTGATCACGGTGGTGATCGACGCCATGGGGATCGGGCTGATCCTGCCCGTGATGCCGGACCTGATCCGCGAGACAACGGGCGGATCTCTGGCGCAAGCGGCGGTCTGGGGCGGTATCCTGTCTACCGCCTTTGCCCTGATGCAATTCCTGTTCGGGCCTGTGCTGGGGGCGTTGTCGGACCGCTTCGGGCGGCGGCCTGTGCTGTTGATCTCGCTGCTGGTGATGGCTGCGGATTATGTGGTGATGGCGCTGGCGGGGTCGATCTGGCTGCTGCTGGCGGGGCGCATCGTGGGCGGGATCACTGCGGCGACCCATTCAACCGCCTCGGCCTATATGGCGGATATTTCGCAACCTCATGAAAAGGCGCGCAATTTCGGGCTGATCGGGGCAGCCTTCGGTGTGGGCTTCGTGCTGGGGCCGGTGATTGGTGGCTTGCTGGCCGAATGGGGCACGCGCGCGCCGTTCATCGCGGCCGCCCTGTTGGCGCTGGCCAATGCCGGTTTCGGCTGGTTCGTGCTGCGCGAGACCGTGACCAACCGCATCCGGCGCAGGTTCGAGGCGCGCCGCGCCAACCCGTTCGGGGCGATCCGCTCTGTATCGCGTCTGGCAGGTGTCGGGCCGCTGATCTGGGTCTATTTCCTCTATCATTTCGCCACAGTCGTCTATCCGGCGATCTGGGCCTATTTCACTGCCGAACGCTTTGGCTGGTCGCCGGGGCTGATCGGGGTATCGCTGGCGATCTACGGCATTTCACTGGCGGTGGTGCAGGGCACGCTTGTGGGCCCCGCCACGCGCATTCTGGGCGATGCGGGCACCGTCATGCTGGGCCTGCTGATCGAGGTAGTGGCACTGGTGGTGCTTGGCTTTATCTCGTCGGGGTTGCTGTTGCTGCTGCTGATCCCTGTCACCGCGCTGGGAGCGATCGGCCTGCCCGCCTTGCAAGGTATCCTGTCACGCGCGGTGGCCGACAACGCGCAAGGCGAGTTGCAGGGCGTGCTGACCAGTCTGACGGCTGTGGCGATGGTGCTGGCCCCGCTGGTGATGACCCAGACCTTCGCGATCTTCTCGCGCGCGGATGCGGCGATCTATCTGCCGGGCGCGCCTTTTCTGCTGTCGGCGGTAATCATGGCGCTGGCAACAGTTCTCTATCAGCTTCGCGGGCGGCGGCTGGCAGGATAGGGCCTGCGATCCAGACAGAATTCCGTCCAGCGGAAAATATTTTTGCACTTGCGCCACCGATCCGGCACGGGCAGGTTCTGGCCAAACGTGACGACAGCCACACAATGAAGGACCGCCCCATGCAAACCATCAAGGCCGCCGTATGCCACGCCTTCGGCACACCCCTGACCATCGAGGAGGTGCGCCTGCGCGCGCCTGACATGGGCGAGGTCGAGGTCAGGCTGGACGCCGTGGCGATCTGCCATTCCGACATTTCCTTTGCCGAGGGCGCATGGGGCGGCACGCTGCCTGCGGTCTACGGCCATGAAGCGGCAGGCAAAGTCACCGCTGTGGGTGCAGGCGTCGCGGGCATCGCCGTGGGCGACAGCGTCGCGGTCACGCTGATCCGCGCTTGCGGGGGATGCTCCAATTGCGGGTCGGGCAAGCCCACCCTGTGCGAGACACCCTATAACGGCGACACAGGTCCGCTGACGACGGCGGATGGCGGCGTGCTACATCAGGCGATGGCCTGCGGTGCCTTTGCCGAGGCGGTCGTGGTCGATCAAAGCCAGATCGTGAAAATCCCCGAGGACATGGCCAAGGATGTCGCCTCGCTGCTGTCTTGCGGCGTGATCACGGGTGTGGGCGCTGTCGTCAATGCGGCCGGATTGCGCGCGGGTCAGGATGTGGTCGTGATCGGCGCGGGCGGTGTGGGCCTGAACGCCATCCAGGGCGCACGGATCGCAGGGGCGCGCCGCATCATCGCCGTCGATATGAGCGAGGAAAAGCTGGAAATTGCCCGCGAGTTCGGCGCGACCGACGGTATTCTGGCCACCGACCCCAAACCGTGGTCCCGTGCCAAGCGCATTCTGGGGCGCGGTGCGGATGCGGTGATCGTGACCGTGGGCGCGATCCCCGCCTATGACACGGCCCCCCGCTATCTGGGTTACGGCGGCCGCGTGGTGATGGTGGGCATGCCCCATTCGGGCCAGACATCAAGCTATGAACCTGTGGTGATGGCCGCCGTGGGCCAAGGTCTGGTCGGCTCCAAGATGGGCGATGTCGTGATCAAGCGCGATATTCCATGGATGGTGGACCTTTATCAGCAAGGACGACTGAAACTGGACGAGCTGATTTCGGGCCGCTGGCGGCTGGACCAGATCAACGAGGCGATTGCAGACACCAAATCCGGTGCGGCGCGGCGCAATGTGATCATCCTGAACGACTGACACCGGCCTTTCATCTTGCCCCAAATACTCACAGGAGCGATCGCGAATGAAACTGGCTGACCTTGATATCATCGTCACAGCACCGCCTGCACCGGGCTGGGGCGGGCGCTACTGGATACTGGTCAAGGTGACCACCGACACCGGTATCACCGGTTGGGGCGAATGCTATGCCTCAAGCGTCGGGCCGACAGCCATGCGCGCGGTCATCACGGATGTCTTCGAGCGCCACATGCAGGGCGAGAACCCCGAAAACATCGAAAAGATGTTCCGCCGCGTCTATTCATCCGGTTTCACGCAGCGACCTGACCTGACGGTAATGGGGGCGTTTTCGGGGCTGGAAATCGCCTGCTGGGATATTCTGGGCAAGGATCGCGGCCGTCCCGTCTGGGCTTTGCTGGGCGGAAAGATGAATGACCGGCTGCGCGCCTATACCTATCTTTACCCGCTGCCGCATCACGACCATGCGCCGTTCTGGGTCTCGCCCGATATGGCGGCGGAATCGGCACTCGAGGCGGTGGGTCGCGGCTATACGGCTGTGAAGTTCGACCCCGCAGGCCCCTATACGATGCGTGGCGGGCACATGCCTGCGATGCGCGATATCAGCCGCTCGGTCGCCTTTTGCCGCGCCATCCGCGAGGCTGTGGGGGATCGCGCCGATCTGTTGTTCGGCACGCATGGGCAGTTCAGCACCGCAGGCGCGATCCGGTTGGGGCAGGCATTGGAGCCCTACAGCCCGCTTTGGTACGAAGAACCGATTCCGCCGGACAATCTGCTGGAATTCGCAAAGGTCGCCCAAGCGGTGCGTATTCCGCTGGCGACAGGCGAACGGATGACCACCAAGGCCGAGTTCGCCACGCTGTTGCGCACCGGCGGGGCGGAAATCCTGCAACCTGCACTGGGGCGTGCCGGTGGCATCTGGGAGATGAAGAAAGTGGCCGCGATGGCCGAAGCCTTCAATGTGCAAGTGGCTCCGCATCTTTACGCAGGCCCGGTGGAATGGGCAGCCAACATCCATCTGGCGGCATCGATTCCAAACCTGCTGATGATCGAAACCGTGGAAACCCCGTTCCATGACGCATTGATAAAGGGCACGATCCGCGTCGAGAACGGCCATGTGATCCCGCCCGAAACCCCGGGTCTGGGAATCGAGGTCGACGAGGATCTGGCCCGCGCCCATCCGTTCACCGGAACGGGTCTGCATCTGCAAATGCAGGAAGACCCTTGCGATTACCAGAACGAGAACCATTTTGAAGGCGGGGCCCCCGCCTGTGAGGAGTGATCTCGCACTGGCCGAGGGGCTATGGTAAGAAAGGGCAACTGGATGCAGGAACTGGCAGAATTGACCACACAAAGCCCACCCGCCCCGCCATCTGAAATGGCCCGCAGCGCCGAGGCTGCGGCGGCCTACCTCAAGACGCTGGCCCATGAGGGCCGGTTGATGATCCTGTGCCATCTGGGGTCGGGCGAGAAATCTGTGGGCGAGCTGGAAAGCCTGCTGGAGATCCGGCAAGCTGCCGTCAGCCAGATGTTGGCCCGCCTGCGCGAGGAAGGTCTGGTGGCGACACGGCGCGAAGGCAAGACGATCTATTACAGCCTTGCAGACGAGAATACCTATGAGGTGATCGGCCTGCTCTACCGGCTGTTTTGCAGCCCGGAAGGCAAGGAAACAACCCAGACCTCGTGCTGACGGTTCAGCACGACGCCCACCAAGCGGCGATGTCGGCCTGTGTCAGGTCCAGCTGTGGACCGATGGCGACAAGCCGCGTGCGCACGACAGGGGTCACGGCAGGTTTGATCGCGATGCTGCGCCCCACGACCTGCACCTCCCAGCCCGGCCCGTCAGGGGCAAGCACCAGCCCCTTGATCCGGTAAAGCGCGGCAGGCGCCCTCGCAAGCTTTGCCGTCAGCGCGTCGCGGTCAAAAACCTCGATGCTGTCATGGCTCCAGCCCAGATAGGCCGGATGGGGCGCTGCGGCGCGCTTGTCCAGCAAGGGCGTCACCCCGCCCAGAAGCAGGGGGGCAACAGCAGTGCAGGCCGCCAGATCAAGCTGTGGCGCAGCGCTCAGCGCTACCAGACGCGCCACCAACGGCGCAGGCAGGGTGCCGTCCGTCTTTGAGACCAGTAACAAATCAGCCACCGCCACCTGCCCGCGGATCTGCGCGCCGATCTGTTCGTCATCCGCCAGCTTGGGCCAGTGCTGCGCGTCCACAACCACCGCGATACCGCCGTAGGCCATATCGGGTTCGGCCTTGGCGGCTGCGGCGATACGGGCCGGATCGGCAATGCCGGAGGCTTCGATCACCAGATGATCGGGGCGCGGGTGGCGGTCCAGAACATCGCCCATTGCCATGAACAGATCCGCCCCCATCGTGCAGCACACGCAGCCATTGGTCAGGGTGATCGTGTCGCCATCTGCCGCCGCGATCAGATCGGCGTCGATATTGATCGCGCCGAAGTCATTGACCATGACCATGATCCGCTGGCCATGATCCTCGCGCAGCAGGCGGTTCAGCAAGGTCGTCTTGCCCGCGCCCAGATAGCCGCCAATCACGGTCAAAGGCAGACGCGGCTGGCTCATGCCAGATGCACCCGCCCGTCCAGAACCGTGCCCAGCACCGGCACATCCTTCAGCGCCAGCGGATCTACCGCCAACGGATCATCGCCCAGCACCGCAAAATCGGCACGCTTGCCGGTCTCGATGCTGCCGATCTCGTGATCCATTTTCAGGGTAAAGGCTGCGCCCATCGTCACGGCATAGAGCGCCTCGGGCACCGTGATACATTGCGCGGCACCCAGCGTACGCCCTGTCATGGTCTGCCGGTTCACGGCACACCATGCGGTGAACAACGGTCCCAGCGGTGTGACCGGCGCATCGGAATGCAAAGTCATATGCACGCCCGCATCCAGCGCTGCACGCGCGGCGTTCATGCGACAAGCGCGATCCTCGCCCACGGTCAGGGCGGCGTGCTGATCGCCGAAATACCAGATGTGGTTCGAGAAGATGTTGGTGCAAATACCCAGCTCCACGCAGCGCGTGAACTGGTCCGGCCCCATCAACTGGCAGTGTTGAAGGACATGGCGCGCATCGGGCCAAGGGTGGCTGCGTGACGCCGCAGCGATGGCGTCGATTGCGACCGAACTGGCCTCGTCACCGTTGACATGGATATGCATCTGCACACCCGCCGCCTGCATCGCGGTGACCATGCGCCCGATTTCCTCGGGGGCCATGTTCCAGATCCCGTTGGCCTGCCCGCCGATATAGCCCGGCCATTTCACCCGCGCGGTCCAGCCCTGAATCGAGCCGTCGGTCATCAGCTTGACCGCCCCAAGGCGCAGCTTGTCGCTGGAACGCGCGCGCAGGGCAACGGCACGCGCCGCCGATTGCGATGGATCGCTGCCCGCAACGCCCAGAACCGGCACCAGACGTGCGGGAAAGGCTGCATCGCCTGTCACGGCCAGCAGGGTGGCCAGATCGTCATCCTCCATCTGCGAGTAGAGATCGGTGACGGTGGTGACACCGGCCCGCATGCAGACCTCGCCATAGCTGCGGATCGCAGGTTCGGTTTGCGACAAGCCGCGGAAATCCATGCCGACACGCCGCATCACGGGGAACATCGCCGCCATTTCCTGCAATTCGCCGGTGGGTTCGCCATCCGCGCCCTTGACCACGCCCTCGGCATTGATCGAGCGGTCATATCCCGCCATCTCCAGCGCTTTCGAGTTCACGCACATCAGGTGGAAGTTCGAGAACATGATCGCCACGGGGCGATCAGATGTGATCTGGTCCAGATGCTTGCGGCTGAGGCGTTCGCCCTCGAAAAAGATCGGGTCAAGCCCCCATCCCAGCAGGGGTTGTCCGGGCGCGAGGGTCTTTTCATAGGCGGACAGATCGCGCACCACGGCATCAAGGTCCGGCTTGCCCTTCCACCATTTGCCCTTGGGGTCCATCCGATCATGAAATCCGGCATAGGCGAAATCCCACATCGCGCCTGCCACCATATGGGCATGCCCTTCGACCATACCCGGCATCAGAACGGAATCCGCAAGGCTGTTGTCATGGTGCAGCGCGTGCCCTGCGCCTTGCCACGCATCAGCGCAATCCGCAGTACCCACAGCCAGAATCTTGCCATCCAGAACGGCGACATGCGTGGCCTCCGGGCGGTTTGGGTCCATTGTGATGATCTTTTTCGCATTGAAAACAGTAATGTCCGCCATATCGCCCTCCTGCTGATGAGCCAGAGGTAAACGAGCTTGGTCCTTTGGCAAAATGCTTTTAGTGTCAGGAGATACTTGGTTTGATAGGGGAACGGATGCGCTTCACGCTCAAGCAGCTTCGCTATTTCGATGCGGCGGTCCGCAACGGCTCTATTGCGAAGGCCGCAGCCGAGATGAACATCTCGCAATCCTCGATCACGGCATCGATTGATGCGATGGAACAGACGGTCGGCACCGAGTTGTTCCGCCGCGTACCAGCCAAGGGCGTGCAGCCGACCGAAGCGGGGCATACCGTGGCCGCCCGCGTGGCCGAGTTCATGGAACAGGCACGCGTGTTTGAATCCGATCTGATGTCGCTGTCCGGCGATCCGACCGGTACTTTGCACATGGGATGCTATGCGCCCACCGCACCCTATGTGCTGCCACGCGTTCTCAAACATCTGTCCAAGATCTACCCAGCAATCCGCATTGATCTGAAAGAGGACAATCTGGAGGCTCTGCTGGATTTGTTGCAAAGCGGACGGATCGACCTTGCCCTGACCTATCGGCGGCGCGGGGCTGAGGGTGGACCGTTCCAGCCCTTGTTTCTGGCACGACCCTGGGCGCTGCTGCCGCTGGATTCCCCGCTTGCGGCCAAGGATAGTGTGGCGCTGTCAGATCTGTCGGGCCTGCCGATGGTGCTGCTGGACCTGCCCACGGCCAAAGCCTATTTTCGCGGCGTTTTCCGCGAACACGGGTTGGATTTAAATGTGGTGCACACAACGAAATCCAGCTCGGTCCTGCGCGGATTGGTGGCGGCGGGCTTTGGCTATTCAATTCTGAACATCTGCGCCAAAGCCGACCGCGACGGATCGAACGGCTATATCGCGCGACCCATTGCAGGGCAGGTGGATACGCCCGAATTCGGTGTCGCCTATACGCAGGCCTCGCGCCGCTCGACCATCGTGCAGGCCGTTCTGGACATCAGCGCGGAACTGGCGCGGCAGGGTATTTTTGATGACCTCATCCTTGCGCCTGACCCCGTCACTTCCACTAAAAATTAGCGTTACCTTCTACAGAAAACACTCTTTTCCGAGGATTGGGTCATCGTTAGCGTAAACCGAAAAGGCATAAAGACCTAAGAAAACAATTCAACCGGGAGACTAAGATGAAATTGATGACCCGCCTTATGGGCGCCGCCGTGATCGCTGCTTCTGCCCTGTCCTCTGCCCCGCTGCTTGCCGAAGGCGGCACGCTTGTTATCGCGGCCAATCAGGTGCCGCGCCACCTGAACGGCGCGGTCCAGTCCGGCATCGCCACGGCCGTGCCAAGCACGCAGATTTTCGCCTCGCCGCTGCGCTACGATGCGGACTGGACGCCGCAGCCCTATCTGGCCGAAAGCTGGGACATGGCCGAGGATGGCCTGAGCCTGACGCTGAACCTTGTGCAGAACGCGACCTTCCATGACGGCAAGCCCGTCACATCCGAAGACGTGGCTTTTTCGATCATGACGATCAAGGAAAACCACCCTTTCCAGTCGATGTTCGCCCCTGTCGAAAGCGTCGATACGCCTGATCCTTACACGGCGATCATCCGCCTCAGCAAACCGCATCCGGCGCTTTTGCTGGCGCTGTCACCCGCGCTGGCACCGATTATCCCGAAACATATCTTCGGCGACGGTCAGGATGTGAAGGCGCATCCCGCCAATGCGATGCCTGTGGGCTCTGGCCCCTTCATGGTCACCGAATTCACACCGGGCGAGGCGATCATCCTCAAGAAGAACCCCAATTTCTTTATCGAAGGCCGCCCCAAGCTGGATGAAATCATCCTGCGGATCATTCAGGACCCGTCGGCGATGGTCATCGCGATGGAGAATGGCGAGGCGGATATGTATCCGTTTCTGGCCGGCAGTCAGGATATCCGCCGGTTGGAAAAGGTCGAGAGCCTGACCATCACCAGTGAAGGCTATGCAGGGATCGGCCCGATCAACTGGCTGGCCTTCAACACCGCCTCGCCCAAGCTGAGCGATGTGCGTGTGCGCCAAGCCATCGCCTATGCGATTGACCGCGATTTCATCACCAAGGCGCTGCATCGCGGCGTATCCACCCAGCAGCGCGGCCCGATCATCGAAAGCAGCCCTTTCTTTGATGCCTCGGTCGAGCCGTTCAACGTGGATCTGGACAAGGCCAAGGCCCTGATGACCGAGGCCGGATTTGCTGACGGCATGGCGTTGAGCGTCGATTACATCCCCGGCCCTGCCGAACAGCAAAAGACCATCGCCGAATACCTCAAGTCGCAACTGGACAAGATCGGGATCAATATCACCGTGCGCGCAGCGCCCGATTTCCCGACATGGGCCGGTCGCGTCGGCGGGCATGATTTCGAGTTGAGCATGGACAACGTGTTCAACTGGGGCGATCCGGTGATCGGCGTGCATCGCACCTATCTGACCGACAATATCCGGCAGGGCGTGATCTGGTCGAACACGCAAAGCTATTCCAACGCAAAGGTCGATGAATTGCTGGCGGCGGCAGCGGTCGAGCTGGACATGGACAAGCGCAAAGCACTTTATGCCGAGTTCCAGCAGATCGTGGTGGGTGAAGTGCCGATCTATTTCATCAACGCAACGCCCTATCACACGGCCTATGACAGCAGCATGGTCAATCCGCCGCTGGGGATCTGGGGACCGATGCATCCGATGGACATGATCGAGTTGCCGGACGCCAACTAAGCCAGACAGCGCAGGCCGGGTGGCGGCATATGCCCCCGGCCTGCGGCTCTATTCCTTTTCTTCCACCAGTCAGGCAGGCTTCATGAGCGCATCTTTCCTCTTCCGGCGGCTGGTTTACGGCCTGATCTTGATGCTGGGAGTTGTCGTTCTGAACTTCATGCTGATCCGTCTGGCGCCGGGCGATCCCGCCGTTGTCATCGCAGGCGAGATGGGCGGTGCAAACGAGGCGTTGCTGGCCGCGATCCGCGCCGATTACGGGCTGGACAAGCCGATGCTGACCCAGCTTGGTATCTATCTGGGCAATATCCTGCGCGGCGATCTTGGGCAGTCCTATTTCTTCAACCAACCTGTCGCGACCCTGATCGGCAACCGCATCGGCCCGACAATCCTGCTGGTGCTGAGCGCGCAGGTCATATCCATCGTGCTCGGCGTGTTTCTGGGCGTGATCGCGGCGCGCAAGCCAAATGGCGTACTGTCGGGCGTTGTGTCGGTGATAGCGACCGTGGGCTATGCCGTGCCTGTGTTCTGGACGGGGATCATGCTGATCATCCTTTTCGCCAGCGTCTTTCCCATCTTTCCGGTGGAAGGCATGCAGTCGGTGCGCCTGCGCGAGGCAAGCCTCTGGGTCAAGACGGTGGATATCGCGCATCATCTGGTGCTGCCTGCCTTCACGCTGGCACTGATATATCTGGCGCAATATGCCCGCCTCAGCCGCGCCTCGATGCTGGAGGTGCTGGGATCGGACTATATCCGCACAGCCCGTGCCAAGGGTGCGCCGGAACGGTCGGTTTTGTTCAAACATGCGCTGCGCAATGCGTCGCTGCCGATCCTGACCGTGGCGGGGCTACAGTTCGGCAACCTGATTTCCGGCGCGCTGCTGGTCGAGACCGTGTTCAACTGGCCCGGCATGGGGCGGCTGGCGTTTGAATCGATCCTGCGGCGCGACTATCCCACGATCCTTGGCGTGCTGTTTGTTGCCAGCGCGATGGTGGTGGTGGCGAACCTGCTGACGGACCTGAGTTACCGGCTGGCCGATCCGCGTCTGCGGGGCAAGACATGAGCGAGACTGACGCGTTCAAACCCGAAAGCCCCGCACGCGAGGCGTGGCGGATGTTCCGCCGCAACATCCCCGCATTGTTGGGGGTGGTCGTCTTGACGATCATCATTCTGGCAACGCTGTGGGGGACGTTCTTTTACACCGGCAACCCCTACGAGATCGTCTGGGCACCGCATGAAGCGCCGGGGGTCGCGCCGGAATTTCCCTTGGGGACAGATTATCTGGGCCGCGATATCTTTGCCGGGCTGATCGCGGGCGGCGGTCCGACACTGGCGGTGGGTGCGGCGGCGGCGGCAATCACCATGATTATCGGGATCAGCCTTGGTGCATTGGCCGGGTTCTACGGCGGCTGGATCGACAATCTGCTGATGCGGATCACCGAGTTCTTTCAGGTCTTGCCGACGCTTCTTTTTGCGATGGTGCTGGTGACGCTATTCTCGCCCACGCTGACGACCATCGCGCTGGCGATCGGTGTGGTCAGCTGGCCGCAGACCGCGCGCCTGACCCGCGCCGAGGTGATGAAGATCAAGGAGCTGGAATATGTCACAGCTGCCCGCGCCATCGGCGCCAAAAACCGGCGCATCATCTGGCAGGTGATCCTGCCCAATGCCGCACCGCCCCTGATCGTATCGGCCACGCTGACCATCGGGGTGGCGATCCTGTTCGAGGCAGGTCTGTCCTTTCTGGGATTGGGCGATCCCAACACGATGAGCTGGGGGCTGATGATCGGATCGAACCGCGCCTATATTCTGGATGCATGGTGGCCTGTGACCTTTCCCGGCCTTGCGATTTTCCTGACCGTGTTTTCCGTCAGTCTGATCGGGGACGGGCTGAACGATGCCTTCAACCCGAAACTGAGGGAAAGATGAGCGCGCTGCTGGAGATCGAGGATCTGCGCGTCACCTTCAACACGCGCCACGGTCCCGTGACGGCGCTGGATTCGGTGTCCTTGCAGGTCAACGCGGGCGAGACTCTGGGTGTGGTCGGTGAAAGCGGCTGTGGCAAGTCGATCACCGCACTGTCGGTGATGGGGCTGATCCCCAGCCCGCCGGGGCGTATTGCAGGCGGCGCGATCCGGCTGGCGGGCGAGGATCTGACCAAAGTATCCGAGGCACGGATGCGCGCCCTGCGCGGCGCGGAAATGGCGATGATCTTTCAGGAGCCGATGACCAGCCTGAACCCCGTTTTCAACGTCGGCGACCAGATCGCTGAAGCGATCATGCTGCATCAGAAGGTCGGCCACGCGCAGGCATTTCGTGATGCCGTAGCGCTGCTGGACCGCGTGGGTATTCCCAGCCCCGACCGTCGGGCGCGGGACTATCCGCACCAGTTGTCGGGCGGCATGCGCCAGCGCGTGATGATTGCGATGGCCGTCAGTTGCCGCCCCAAGGTACTGATCGCGGACGAGCCGACCACCGCGCTGGATGTGACGGTGCAGGCGCAGATTTTCGATCTGCTGAACGAGATCCAGCGCGACTTTGGCGCGGCGATCATCCTGATTACGCATGACATGGGGGCGATTTCCGAAATGGCCGACCGTGTGGCGGTGATGTATGCGGGCCGCGTGATCGAACAGGCCAGCGCCGATGATGTGCTGGACCATCCGCAGCATCCCTATACGCGGGGTCTGATTTCCTGCATCCCCGCGCTTGGCAAGGGGGATTCCGAACTGCGCGAGATCCCGGGTGTGGTGCCGCCATTGCACAAACTGGGGGCGGGCTGCGCCTTTGCCGAACGCTGCGCCCATCGCAACGGGCGCTGTGATACCGAAAAACCCCTGCTGGTCAATCACGGCCACCATCCCGCCGCCTGCCATGCCATTCAGGAGGGCCGGATATGACCGTGCTGCTGGATGTGCAGGATCTGACAGTGCAATTCGCGCTGCCGCGCCAAGGGCTGTTTGGCCCCCGCCCCGTGCTGGAGGCGGTGCGGCAGGTGTCCTTCACGCTGGAACAGGGCCGCGCCTTGGGGATCGTGGGCGAAAGCGGGTCGGGCAAGACCACGGCCGCGATGGCCACGATCCGTCTGGTCGAGGCCGCCAGTGGCAAGGTGATCTTTCAGGGCGAGGATCTGCTGCAACTGGACGACGCGGCCATGCGGACGCGCCGCCGCGATGTGCAACTGATCTTTCAGGACCCTTACAGCAGCCTGAACCCGCGTGCCCGTGTCGCCGATATCGTGCGCGAACCGATGGATCTGATGGAGATCGGCACGCCCGCAGAACGCCGCGCCCGCGTGACCGAACTGTTCCGTCTGGTCGGACTGCGGCCTGATCAGTTGAACCTGTTTCCGCACCAGTTTTCCGGCGGGCAGAGGCAGCGTATTTCCATCGCCCGCGCCCTGACCACCAATCCGAAACTGCTGGTCTGCGACGAGCCTGTCTCGGCCCTCGACGTGGCCATTCAGGCGCAGATCCTGAACCTGTTGGCGCGCCTCAAGACGGAACTGGGCCTGAGCTATCTGTTCATCAGCCATGATCTGGGCGTGGTACGGCATGTCTGCGATGATGTGGCGGTGATGTATCTGGGCAAGATCGTGGAAATGGCCCCGCGCGAGTCGCTGTTCGACGCGCCGCAGCATCCCTATACGCAGGCGCTGCTGTCGGCGGCCCCGAGCCTTGCGCGGCGCAAATCGCGTGGCTATGTCCGGCCCGTCAAGATCAGTGGTGATCCGCCCAGCCCGATCAACCCGCCCAAGGGCTGCGCCTTTGCCGAGCGCTGCCCCAAGGCGCAGGATGTCTGCCGCCGTGTGCAGCCCTTGCTGGAACCGCGCGGCCCGACACGTGTTGCGTGTCATTTCCCCGGCTGATCGGCCTCAAGTTCGGCGGCGATCTGCCCGATCAGGCCACGCAGCCAGCGATGCATCGGGGAATGATGTGTGCGTGTCGTCCAGTACAGATCAATCCCGAAAGGTGCCGGAAACGGGCAAGCCACGATCCTAAGCCCTGCACCGAAAGACCGGGCCGAGCGTAGCGGGACCGTGGCGATCAGATCAGTGCCGGGCAGGATCTCGCGCAGGGTCGCGGGGCTGGGCAGTTCGAGCACCATATTGGGCGCAAGGCCAGCCGCCTCCATCTCGACCAGATACCGCGAACGCCAGTTGCCGCCATAGGTGATGACCGCCTGCGGAGCTGCCGCGAACCGCGCGACATCCAGCGGGGTGTCGCCTAACGGGTTGTCATGGGCCAGCACGCAGACATAGTGATCCCCCAGCAGGCGTCGGCCATAAAATCCGGCCTCGTCGATCTGGACAGGACCGATCAGCAGATCGCTTTCGCCACGGCTGAGTTGTTCGCGCCCGCGCACCGTCGAGGTGATCACCCGCAGCTTGAGACCCGGTGCTGTCGCGCGCAAGCGTTGCACCAGAACCGGCACCAGCGTGGCGCGCTCGTAGTAATTGCACGACAGGGTCACTGTCGCTGCCGCATATGCCGGATCAAAGGCGCGGGGGGCGGAAAGGGCCACAAACTCGTCGACCATTCTGGCTGCGGCGCGCACGATATCCTCGCAACGGTCGGTGGGCACGATCCCCGCCCCTTGCCGCACAAACAGGGGATCACCGAAGGCGCGGCGCAAACGGTCCACCGTATAGCTGACCGAGGACTGGTTGACGCCCACCACTTCAGCCGCGCGCGAGAACGATCCGTAGTCATGCACCAGCCGCAACACCCGCAAGGCGGCAAAATCCACCGCCAGCGCATCACCGTCTTTCGGGGCAGCCATTGTCGTCCTCCTGCAAGCCTCACTATCAAATTATCCGATAAGCACTATCAAATCCATCGGATTGTCCTATGGGGAGTAATCCTCTAGTGTCGTACGACGTGTTCAGGCAGGGGAGGGCAGGACCGTGACACTCGATACAGCCGGATCACAGGCAGCGCAGCAGGATGAGGATATCACTATTCGCCAACTGACGCTGGACCCCTATACCGTATACAAGCGCCTGCGCGCCGAAGCCCCTGTTCTGCGCGTCAAATCCGTCGGTCGGACGCTGCTGACCAAGGCGGTGGATACAAAATACGTCAAGGACAACCCTGCGCTGTTCAGCTCGAACGATCCCAATACGCCGATGCAGCGTGCCTTTCGCGCCCATACGCTGATGCGCAAGGACGGGGCCGAACATGCCGCCGAACGCGGCGCGATGGCCCCTGCCTTTACCGCCCGCAATATCAAGCAATGCTGGGAGCCGATCTATACAAAAATCGCCAAGGACTATGTCAGCCGCCTGCCGCGCGGCGAGACTGTGGATCTGTTCACAACGCTGGCTGGTCCGTTTTCCGCCCGCTGTCTGACGCATCTGCTGGGCATTCCCGAAGCGTCCGACGAAGACATGCAGCGCTGGTCGCAGATCCTGATCGACGGGGCGGGCAATTTCGGCTGGACGGACGCGTTGTTCGCGCAATGCGACGCCGCCAATGATGAAATGGACGCCCTGTTCGATGCCGCTGGCGCGCGGTTGCGGGCAGAGCCGGATCAAAGCGCGCTGTCGGTGATGGTCAATGCGGAAAACCCGATTGCTACAAGCCAGATCTATTCCAACATCAAGATCGCCATCGGCGGCGGCATCAACGAGCCGCGCGATGCACTTCTGACCATCCTTTACGGGCTGATCCGGAACCCTGACCAGTTCACGGCGGTCAAGCGGGACGGTCTGTGGGGGGATGCATTCGAGGAAGGCGTGCGCTGGGTTGCGCCCATTCAGGTCTCGTCCCGTCTGGTGACCGAAGATACCGAGATTCGCGGCTACCACATCCCCAAGGGTGACACTGTGATGACGATCCAGGCCTCGGCCAACCATGACGAGGATATCTATGAGGACGGACATCTGTACAATGTGTTCCGTCAGAAACTGCCGCATCAGGCTTTTGGTAACGGGCCGCATTTCTGCCAAGGCACCCATGTGGCGCGGCGGATGCTGGCGAATATCATGTTGCCGCTGCTCTGCGACCGTTTCCCGAACATGACAATGCCGGACCCCGATGCTGTGCAGTTCTACGGATTCGGCTTTCGCGGCCCGCGCAGCATGCCGGTCACACTGAATTGAGACGGAACACGGGCGGAAAAAATATAGCTATGTAGTATAATCAATTGCGCTTGAGGCGACTCTGGCACAAACTGCAATCAAGGGCCGGAAACACCGGCCCGTTTCTGGGAGGAAACCAAATGAACAGACGTACCTTGATGAAGACGGTGACCGCTGCGGCGCTTGCGCTGGGTCTGGCCCCCGCGACCCTTTCCGCGCAGGAGGTGACGCTGCGGCTGCACCAGTTCCTGCCGCCCCCTGCTCCGGTTCCGGCGCATATCCTCAAGCCTTGGGCTGCAGCTGTCGAGGCACGTGTCCCTGGCAAGCTGAAGATTGAACATTACGACGCGATGTCGCTGGGCGGTCGCCCCAATGACCTGATTGATCAGGCCATCGACGGCACAGCCGACATGATCATGACAGTCGTGGGCTATACCCCCGGCCGCTTCCCCAAGACCGAAGTGTTCGAACTGCCCTTCATGATGACAAGCCCTGTCGCCACCGCCAAAGCCTTCTGGCAACTGGTAGAATCCGATCTGCAGGACGAGGAATACAAGGACGTCAAGATTCTGGGCGCTTGGGTGCATGGCCCCGGCATGATCCACTCGAAAGTGCCGATCGCCAGCCTTGAGGATATGGCGGGCAAGAAACTCCGCGGCCCGACCCGCGTGATCACCGACATGCTGAACGAGCTTGGTGCAACCCCCGTCGGCATGCCGTTGCCTGCCATCCCTGAATCGCTGTCCAAAGGTGTGATTGATGCCACTGTGATTCCGTGGGAAGTCACGACAGCCGTGCGCGTTTCGGAACTGGTCGGCAACCACACCGAGTTCTCTGGAAGTGAATCGCTTTATACCGCGACGATCATTCTGGCGATGAACAAGGATCGCTATGAATCCCTGCCCGAGGATATCCGTGCTGCCATCGACGCGGAGTCGGGCGAGGTCCTGTCGGCTTTCGCCTCGCAGGTGATGTGGGACTATGACGCCCCTGCCCGCCAGATCGCGGTGGATCGCGGCAACAACATCGTCACATTGGACGAGGCCGAGGTGGCGCGCTGGAAGGAAAAAGCCCAGCCCGTGATCGAGCGCTGGGTCGCCGATATGGAAAGCAAAGGCATCGACGGTCGTGCGCTGATCCAAGAGGCCAAGGAACTGATCGTGAAGAACGGCGGCTGATTGCGCGCCATCACGTGAGGACATGCGAAAGGCCGCCGGATCAAACCGGCGGCCTTTTTCACTGTGGTTGGCGTGGTGTTTTGAGTATTTCCGGCAAGATGAAATGGGGGATTTGCCCCTTATTCGCGGGTAATACCTTCCGGGGCCTCATAGACCCGAGCCACGGCATCGGGCCGGTGCCGGATCACGGCGCGGGCGTTGATCGAGCCTTTGTCCGTCACCTCGCCACGGTCCAGACTGGGCGCATCACGCAGGATCAGCATGCGCGCGATGCGCGTCGAACTGCCGGTAGAGACTGCAACAAAGCTGTCCAGCCGCGTCTGCAGCTCCGCCATGATATCAGGACGCTCGATGACACCCTCTGCAGGGAATAGCAGCGCGGCAAGGGAAGGGCGGTCCTCGCCCAGGATCACGGCATCGCGGATCAACCCGCCGAAATGGTCCACAAGTTTGGCGCGCAGCGCACCCACGGCCACCCATGTGCCGGTCACCAGCTTGAAATTCTCGGCAATCCGCCCGTCAAAGAAAAAGCCCTTGGTCAGATCGTCAGGATCGGCAGGCCGCAGCGCATCGCCCAGACAGTAAAACCCTTCGTCGTCGATCATCTTCGCGCTTGTCGTGGCATCGCCCAGATAGCCCGGTGTGACCGAAGGACTTTTGATCCGCGCTTCGAGCTTGCCCTCGTTGGGCACCAGTTTCAGGGTGATCCCGCAAGAGGGCAACCCGACATTGCCCGGCGCAGTCTGTGGCTCGGTGCACATCAGCGCGAAAGGGCCGGTCTCGGTCGCGCCAAGGGCTGTGGCGAGCAAGATTTCGCGGCCCGTGACCTCGCGCGACATGGTGCGCAAGCCGTCCCAGATATGCTGCGCCATGCCGGCACCTGCATACATCATCATGTCCAGCCCGCCAAAGAAGCGCCTTGCCAGCGCCGGGTCTGCGCGAAACGCCTCGAGCAGCATCTCGTAGCCGGCGGGGACGTTGAAATACCACGTCGGCGAGACTTCACGCAGGTTGTCCAGCGTGCGGCCGATCAGGGCGGGGGTCGGCTTGCCCTCGTCGATGTGGTAGCTGCCGCCGTTGCACAAGACCATGTGGAAGACCTTGTTGCCGCTGGCTGTATGGCTCCAGGGTGCCCAATCCACCACAACGGGGGGATGGTCAGCCAGAAAACGGAAGCAATCGGCCACCATATCCTGATTGCGCGCCAGCATGTCATGGGTGTTGATCACCGCCTTGGGGCTGCCGGTCGATCCGCTGGTAAACAGATACTTGGCTACCATATCGCCGCGAAGATTGGCAAAGGCGGCATCCGCAGGGCCCGTATCCGTGGCGGGCAGGTCGGCAAACAGCAGCGCGCCTGCGGGCGGGTTGACCGAGCATGCTGTCAACAGCCCGTCACTGACCGCCGCCAGCGCCCGCCCGTAGCGCGCGCCATCAGAGGCATAGATCAGGCCGGGGTCAAGCAGCGCCACAGCATCGCGCAGCTTGTCGAAGCTGTCCGATACCAGCGAGAAAGCCGTCGAAAGGGCTGCCGTCGGCACACCGGCATATTGCCCTGCAAGCGCCAGAACCGCATGGTCCAGCGCGTTTTCCGACAGGATCAGCACCGGACGGCCCTGCCCCAAACCGCGTTCCAGCAGCCCTGCCCCCAGATGGCGCATCGCCTGCCACAGCTGGCCATAGCTGAGCCGATGCCACTGGCCATCAGGCCCGCGCGCCGCAAAGGCGGTCTGATCAGGTGTCTTACGTGCCCAGTGGCCGATCCGCGCGACAACCGTATCGGCCAGACGCGGTGCCGTACCTTCGTGGCGCATCAGGATGGACCCGTCCGCGCGATGCTCGACAGTAATTTCCGGTGTCCAGAACCGTGGTTGCGTCATATCATTCCCCTCCCAAGGACCCTGCGGAGGTAGCCAGCACTGTCTGGACAGCCTCCCTCAAATTTAGTTATGCTTTATAGCAATATCGCATCCCACTCAATCGGCAATCCACTGCCCCTGTCGCGGAAACCCTCATGCCCCAATCCCTGCCCAGCCCGAGCCTGCGCCATATCTGCGATCTGTTTGTCTCGCTTGATCCAATCCGTGAAATGGGCGCGGGGCAAGCCGGACAACGCAGGATCATTCCGATTGTCGGCGGCATGGTCAGCGGGCCTGCGCTGAACGGGCGCATCCTGAACCTTGGCGCGGACTGGCAGACGATCTGGGCCAATGGCGTGGCCGAACTGGATACGCGCTATGCGATCGAGACCACGGATGGCGCAACCATCGAGATCCGCAACTACGGCTATCGCCACGGTCCGGCCGAGGTGCTGGCCGCCATTGCGCGGGGCGAGGACGTGGCCCCCGACAGCTATTACATGCGGACCCATGCGCGGCTGGAAACCGGCGATCCGCGCTATGACTGGGTCAACCGGACGCTGTTCGTGGGCAGCGGCGCGCGCAAGGCCGGACAGGTCGTCGTGTCGCTTTTCGCGCTGGAATAGGGTGCGGCACGGCTGGACCTTGGCGCGGTGCTGGCAGACAGTCAGGCGGATATGAGCCTGATTCTCGTCATCATCGCGTTTGCCCTTGGCGGCATCCTGAAAGGGGCCACTGGCGCTGGTGCGCCTGTGATTGCCGTGCCTGTTATGACAATCTTTTTCGGCGCGCCCTTTGCCGTTGCCGTTTTCGCGATCCCCAATCTGGTGACGAATATCTGGCAGGGCTGGGTCTACCGTCGGCATGTCCCCAAAGGCCCGCTGATGCTGCGCTTTGCCGTGGCCGGAGCATTGGGCGCAGGACTGGGCAGTTTCATGCTGGCATGGCTTCCCTCCGAGATGCTTATGCTGGTCGTGGCGTTTTCGGTGCTGGCCTATGTCGGCTTTCGCACGCTGCGGCCCGGATGGGTGCTGGCCATGCCCAGCGCCGAGCGGTTGGCGGCCCCGATGGGCGTGCTGGGCGGTATCCTGCAAGGCGCTGCTGGCTTGTCCGCGCCCGTGTCGCTGAGTTTCCTGAACGCCCTCAAGCTTGAGAGGTCACAGTTCATCGTGACCATTTCGGTGTTCTTTTTTGCCATGGCGCTGGTGCAGATCCCGCTTTTGACGGCATTGGGCATTCTGACGGCCGAGCGGTTTTGGCTAAGCTGTCTGGCGCTGATCCCGTTGATGGCCGCGATGCCATTGGGAGCATGGCTGGCGCGGCGCATTTCGGCCAGCGCCTTTGATCGCGTGATCCTTGGATTGCTTTTGATCCTGTCGCTGCGACTGATCTGGCAGGCGCTTGCAGGTTGAGCCAGCCCTTGAACGGACGCGCCCCTGTCGCCATTTTGATTTGCAACAAGATCAAACCGGATGCATAGCCGGAAAAACGGCAAGGATTTGAACCTTGCCCCCGAGGCACGTAAGGAGCAAAGACCATGAGGTTTTTTCCGGCATTTCCCGCGGTGGCCCTTCTATTGGCGATGCTTGCAGCCATGGTGCAGCCCGCATCGGCAGCCCCGACCCAATGCACCACCAAGATTCAGGGCGAACCTGTCACCATCTTCTATGACGATGCCGAGCCGACCTATTCCTCGTTCCGCGAGCGGTATTTCACCCGCAGCAGAACCTGCCCCGGTGCTGTTGTGATCACATATCTGATGCCCGACCTGACAGCCGAGGAACGGCAGGTCTTCTGCGCCAATTATAACCCCGACACACGCAGCCATTCCATCCCTGCACAAGGCCCCCGCGACTCCTTTGGCCGCTGTGAACAGCCCTCCAACACCTGCAAACTGGTCAATACGACCAAACAGGAGGCGTTGTCTTTGGTCGGCATTGGCGAACAGGCCGAAGAAGGTACGTTGACGGGGCGGCTGTCCTCGACCGTGTCTGCCGTCACGCATAGTTCGGGTGCTATGGTTCTGTCGGGGAGTTCGGGTAGCATTTCCAGCTTGTTGGCCTCTGCCGGAACCACGATCGGCACAGCATTGAGCACGCCCGCTGTCCTTGTCGGCGCTGCCGCCAGTGTCGTCGTCATCGGTGGTGCGGTGTACCTTTGCAGCGAATAAGCCGCTCGTGACTGGCCGCGCGTATGTGGGGCTGGCCTCAAGCGGACATGCCACTCTTTTTTGATGGATCACAGCAAGCATGGCCTCGTCCGCATGTGCGGGCGTTTTGATATGTATTTGGGGCAGTCCTTGTGTCCAACTGGAACCAAACACGGTTCGCGGCGTTGTCATTGTGGTAGCTGCACATGGGCGTCAGCCTGAAGAAGGAGATAACTATGCCGACTGTTAAAATGATTCTGGCCATTCTTGCGATGGGCACATTGGTGGCCTGCGAAACCGTTCAGGGTGCAGGGCGTGACATGTCCAATGCAGGACAGATCATCACCGCGGAATCGCAAGAAGTGCAAGACGAGATGTAAGCAGGTTGCGCGCTGACATCTGAAGCCAGAGAAACAGCGCGCACCTTCTGTTTTGGCGGGTGTTCCTAGACCACTTGCTTCCTGCGCCGGAGACCCACTGCGCCGGATATCCATCTACACAATTTTGTAGGTGCCAATCGGGCGTATGAGTGCGCGAATCATTACGGTATGTCGATTCACTTAATATTAAACCTATCATTATTAGTAGCTTATATGCTCGCGACGTAACAGGGGCAAAACCTCGGGCAAGTTGAGGTTTGCGGGACACGTCGTTGTTGCGTCGAATTGACTCATCTGGTTGTGGTGGGATTCCCAAGCCTGGCGATTTCTGTCTCTATCGCGCAATGGT
>Ga0163215_100453_pt1 | contig 69261 bp, 57 predicted proteins | sample SynspAceP_FD_185934 | JGI IMG/M metagenome (GOLD analysis project Ga0163215, IMG submission 185934) | Saline lake microbial communities from Ace Lake in Antarctica - Synechococcus sp. Ace-P (Hybrid Assembly) | ecosystem: Environmental > Aquatic > Non-marine Saline and Alkaline > Saline | place... | reverse complement strand
AACGGCAGGATGGTTGTATCGTCCTTCATAGGCGTATTGCTCCTTGTGAGGTTCTGGCTGGCTTTTACACCGCCACAATACGCCGCCTTTCAAATCACGCCATCACCCAAATTCCGGCATAGCTCAACTCGGGCAGCGTGAAGGCGTAACGGCCCAACACATTCAGAGGCCCATGGGAGAGCGGCGAGAGGCGGGCGACGTCTTCGTCGCGGACATCGAAGCTTTCAGCTCGCAGCTCGGCAAGGGCCGCATCCATATAAATGGTGTTCCACAAGATGACGGCGTTGACGACCAGCCCGAGCCCACCGAGCTGGTCTTCTTGACCTTCGCGGTAGCGTTGTCGCAATTCGCCCCGCTTGCCGTGGAAGATCGCGTGGGCCAGCTCATGACGGCCCTCGCCCCGGTTGAGCTGGGTCAGAATCCTGCGGCGGTAGGCTGCGTCGTCGACATATCGAAGCATGTAGAGCGTCTTGATGATCTGACCAAGCTCCTCGAGTGCCCGCGCGAGACGCGTCGGCCGTTCATTGGTTTGGAGGGTTCGGATCAGCCCGGCCGCTTGAACCAAGCCGAGCTTCAGAGATCCAGCCAAGCGCAAAAGATCATCCCAATGCAGGGCGATAAGGGGCATCCTCACCTTGTGCGCGGCAAGATTGTTGAGCGCGCCGTAATCGGCTTTCGGATCGATCCGCCAAAACTTGGCGCCCCCGATATCGGCGGTGCGAGGGCTGAACTGGTAGCCGAGCAGCCAGAAGATGCCAAAGATCACGTCGGTATAAGCGCCTGTGTCGGTCATGATTTCTGTCGGCTCAAGCTCGGTTTCCTGTTCGAGAACGACGCTTAAGCGGATCCCTCTCATGGAGGACATTATGTACACGACAATCGAAGCCGGTGACGCAAAAATGTGGTGAATATAACGTCACTATGGGTATACTCATGGTGACGCCACGCGTGAACAGTGAAAGCAGCCGTTTTCTTGTTCACTTTGGGTCTGCTTCGAGATAATGTCAGAGGCACACGCAAAATGAACACTTATCAAGCCAAAATCGGGTACGCGCGCACCTCGACGGTTGACCAGAATCTCGATGCACAAATTGCTGCCTTGAAAGCAGTCGGGTGTGGCATGGTCCGCACCGAGAAAAAGAGCGGGACCAGCCTTGAGGGACGACCCGAGCTCAAGACGATCCTAGACTTCATCCATCCAGGAGAAACGCTGGTCATCACGCGCATTGACCGGCTGGCCCGCAGTCTCAGTGATTTGTAGGCTATCGTCACTCACCTGAAATCCAAGGGCGCGCATCTGGCGGCAACCGAGCAGCCTGTGGATACATCTACGGCAACCGGAAAAGCCTTTTTTGATATGCTTGGCGTTTTTGCTGAGTTCGAAACCAACCTGCGCCGGGAGCGCCAGGCCGAAGGTATAGTCGCCGCGAAGCAGCGTGGTGTTTATCGCGGGCGCAAACCCAAAATCGATCTCAAGGCCATTCAGGCAAAGCTGATTGAGGGCTGCTCGCCGACCGAAATCGCGCGAGAGATGGGGATATCGCGCGGAACAGTCTATAAAGCAAAGGCCCAAATGACCTTGGACCACAATGGCAACGGGGCGGCTGCGTTATAAAAAAGAACGCCCGCAAGCCAAAGGCCCCCGCGAAAAAGATGTCGGTCCAGACAAGTTCCAAAGTCTCCCCGCCGCGCAATCTGACGCCAGAGCTGTGCGATCGCCTGCGCCGAGACATGATGAAGGCCTGCCTCGCCGTAGCGGAAACGCATGGGTTAACGGTCGAAGGCGGAGAACTGAGCGATATCGATCTGCGTCATAGCTTCCGCGTCGGCATTCCGATGGAAGACGGCGCGATCTACTCGCCGGACAAAGCCATGTTCGAAGTGCTCGCACCGCATTTTGGGCTGGAGCCATCTGATTATCGTCGAACGTTTAAAACCGGTGGAGACCTTCACCGGATCGTTGGGATCAACCCTAACAGACCAAAATACCCTATTAGCACTGAACGGGTCTCCGACGGTCGAGGCTTCAAAATGCCAGCCGAGAACGTCACTTTGTATCTGCAGCGGTCAGACCAATAAAATATACGGGCTTTGTTCTCTCAAAAGCCCAAATATGCAGCTTCGGGCCAGCCGGGCCTGATATGAAACCCATACCAGAGCGCTGCGCCGCATAAAACTGGCCGAAAAACCAGGACCACCTCTGAAAGACACTTGTCCAGAGAGCCGATTCAGGCGATCTTCGCGTCAGATGGCACGCCACTTGGGGAATGTCGGGCTAAGTGTTTTTGAGTGCCATCCGCATTTATCGCCCTCCAGAAGCGGCAATTGTTCATGCAAGAAAGACGCGTATCTGATCGAGAAGGAACGCTGGCAACGGGAAAAGGCCCGCCTGCTCGAACGTGCGGGTTTGACGGAATTCGTTGATCCTGAACCTGTATTGGCCAAGCTGAACTCCGCACTCACCGCCCAGTATCAGGCAACCGATGAGCACGCAGTCACAAATGCACAACTGAAGCTGCGCAAAGACGGGACGTTCCACATTGCCACTCCGGCGCTCGATACCAGTGAAGCCGACCCGCTGGGCGATCTCTTCCCTCAGCGGCACGATCTGCCGCTCGCGCAGATTTTGGAGACCATCAACAATCACTGCAATATGCTAGAATCCTTTGAACACTGGCAGCAGATCCATGTGCGGCAGACCACGTCGCACCCTGCCTTGCTTGCCGGAATCATGGGGCTGGGCTGCGGGATTGGTGTGCGCAAAATGGCGCGGATTTCCTCAAGCGTGACGGAAAGTGAGCTGGATCACACCGTGAATTGGCGCTTTTCTCTTGGAAATATACGTGCCGCCAACGACGCTGTGCTCAAAGCCATGGATGCGATGGAACTACCCAATCTTTACCGTCAAACTCAGGATCAACTGCACACCGCAAGCGATGGCCAGAAATTCGAAGTGCGGGGCGATAGCCTGCACGCCAGCCGTTCGTTCAAATATTTCGGGCAAGGACAGGGCGTCAGCGCCTACACTTTCATCGATGAACGCAACTTTCTCTGGCATTCCCTGATGATCAGCGCAGCAGATCGGGAAAGCGCCTATGTCATCGATGGGCTGATGCACAATGATGTCGTCAAAAGCGATATCCATTCCACCGATACGCATGGTTATACCGAGGCCGTTTTCGGTCTGACCCATCTGCTGGGATTTTCGTTCGCCCCACGCATCAAAGGGATTGGAAAACAGACCCTCTATATATTCCGACCAAAAAATCAGGCTGATGGAGACTGGATCATTCGCCCCGACAAGACCATCAACGAGGTCGTCATTCGTGAAAACTGGGATGACCTGTTGCGTTTGGTCTGCACAATCAAGCTCAAGGAAAACACCACCTCGGATATTTTCCGGCGGCTCAACTCCTATTCCCGCCAGCATGCATTGTATCAGACCCTCAAGGCTTTCGGGCAGATCATCAAATCGCTATTCATCCTGCGCTACATTGATGACCTCGCCCTGCGGCAGGCTATCGAAAAACAGCTCAACAAGGTGGAACTAGCCAACCGCTTCACTCGCGCTGTGGCCGTCGGCAACCCTCGTGAGTTCACCCAGGCTGAAAAAGAAGAACAAGAAGTCGCCGAAGCCTGCAATCGCCTGATCAAAAACAGCATCATCTGTTGGAACTACCTCTACTTGGCCAAACAGATCGAAAAAACGTCAAACGCAGAGGCAAAAGAAAACCTGCTACGACTGATTGCCTCCCATTCGCCGATGTCATGGGCCCACATCAACATGCTCGGGGAATACGACTTCTCAGAAGAAAAACTCCGCGACACCCTCGGAATTCTCCCCCCGAAAAAGGCCGCATAAACAACACATCAAAACGGGAGGCTCAAAAACGGAAAAAATCGCATCAGATCAAATCAATGCCAAAATCCCTGTGGTGGATTTGGTACCTTTGTTGGGACGAACCCAATGTTCTTTATGTCTGGCGACAGGCACGCCAGCGCACGCCGGATCATCGCTGGTTGCCTAGGTGGGAACAGACTACCTGTCTGGCAAGGTCTGCTAGATGAACAGATCGACACGGCATTGAAACGCCTCGGAACGGCACGCCAACCAGACCTGGTAGAGGATTTCGCCGCTTCCCTTTTTCGCGGGATCACGCGGCCCATCCTAGGGATCGATCCGGCGGACACAGACAGGTTCGACGCCCGTGCCCCGATCTTGCAGGACGTGCTGGAACCATGGCTACCGATGCGGGAACTACTGCGGCTACAAGAGGTGTTCGACGACCTTCTGGGTCTGATGCAAATCCCGCAGCAACCTCTGCCGGATGGGCCGAAGTCGGTTCTGACGGCCATGTTGGATGCACAGCAAGATGGATTTGAACCTTCGGATATCAAGGCGCTGGTGCTGGTGCTTTATGGGGCCAGCTTCAACTTGTCCCACACGCTGGGAAACGTGCTGTATTGGCTCTTGATCCAGCCGCAGGAACTGCATTGGCAATATCGCGATCCCGCATGGATCAGCCGAAATCTGGAACAGATCATTTCTTTGTGCGCATCGCCCAAGTAGGCTGCTTGAAAACCATGCGAAGTGTCAGACACATCTCAATCGCCAAATCAGAAAAGACAGGCTGGCCACCAGGTGTCGTGCGCGGTGGAGCCGACCACACCGCAAGCGCGTCTTTGCTGATCCAAACCGTCAGATCGCCACGCTGCCGCAGGCTTTCGTCGTACTCGCCGCAGCTGGTCACCCAACGCTTCTGCTTCGGGATCTTGGCGCGACGATCAGCGTTGAATTTGTGCGGCATTTATAGCACCCTCAAGAAAACAGGCCACAACCGATACCAGTGGGTTAAGGGTCCATGCAACAACGCCCTGCGGCTTGCTTTAAACGTGCAAGCCGCCTTGTGCCGCTCGGTTTAGCACATCTTCAGCCCACTGGTTCAGGCTCTTGCCTGACAGTTCAGCCGCCAGTGCAGCCTTCCGGTGAACCTCTGGATCGACGCGGAACATCACGCGGCCGGAATACGGCTTTTGTGGATCCTTGCCGACCTTGGCGCAAGTCTCGACGTAATCATCCACTGCTTCGTGAAACGCTTCTTTCAGCTCTTCCACGCTATCAGCATGAAAGCCCACGCCGTCACGAATACCGGCAATCTGACCTGTCATAATGCCGTCTTCATCGTCGTATTCGATGCGGGCAGAGTAGCCTTTGTAAGTCATGGTGTTTGTCATGGCGTAATCCCTATCCTTTCCAGAAATGCGCGAGCGGCGCGGACCTGATACCGCTTGGCTTCCTTGGCGGGGTGCGGACGGTGAAATGTCTCGACCTCGCCATCCTTCTCGAAGCGCACCCGCGAGCCGTTGCCCTCGATCACCCGCGCTCCGGCGGCGACCAGCAGTTTCTCGACCGCCGACCATTCAACCGTCCCAGACACGGGATCACTGAAAACGGTGGCCAGTGTTTTGCGGTGTTTATTGTTCATGATTTCATATAACAAGTGCTTTCAAAAAGTGCAAGCACTTACCCCCGCCCGCCCTCGTTCAACAAGCTGTGGTTTTTGGAACGTATTTCTGTGAAGACAGCAGAATTTTTGTAAGCGGTGTCAGGCTTGCTTGTCAAAGTGCCAGGGCATGAGTTCATCGATGCGTGCTGCGGGATGCCCTGCTGCTATGGCTTCGAGCGTTGCCTTGAGATAGGCGTATGGCTCGACGTTGTTGAGCTTGCAAGTCTCAATCAGGGAGGCGATGCGGCCCCATGTGCGACCGCCTTCATCATGGCCCGCGAACAGCGCGTTTTTGCGATTGAGGGCGATGGGGCGGATTGCGCGCTCGACGATGTTGCTGTCCATCTCGACGGTGCCATCATCAAGGAATAGCTTCAGGCCCTCCATATATTTGGCAATATAGCTGAGCTTCTCGCCAAGACGCGACTTGGCAGAGATGCGGGAGCGGACAGTTTTGAGCCAGACCTCGAAGTCTTCGATCAAGGGTTTTGTTTGCTCTTGGCGCGCGGCCTTGCGCTCTTCAGCCGATTGCCCACGGATTGCGTCTTCGATCTTGTAGAACTTGGCAATGCGCTTGAGCCCTTCTGCGGCGATAGGTGAGCCATCGCGATCATGCACCTCCTTGAGTTTACGCCGCGCATGGGCCCAGCAATACGCCAGTTTGACCGTCCCGGAGTTGCGCCCAGGCTTGGTCAGGGCATTATAACCCGTATAGCCGTCAACCTGCAGCGTGCCACTGAAGCCCGTTAAAAACTCTGTTGCGTGTTTGCCGCCGCGTCCATCAGCGTAACAGAACACCACGCCGGGCGGGGCCGCTCCACCAAAGGGGCGTTCATCGCGGGCAATGGCCCAGAGGTAACCTGTTTTGGTTTTGCCACGTCCAGGGTCAAGCACTGGACAGCGGGTCTCATCGGCAAAGAGTTTGGTCGATGATTTGAGCTCAGCAAGCATGTGATCCACCATCGGTACCAGATGGAACGACACCTTGCCCATCCAGTTGGCCAGCGTGGAGCGGTCAATGTTGAGGCCTGATCGGGCAAATATCTGGGATTGCCAGAACAGTGGGCAGTGATCCGCATATTTGGATACGCTGACATGGGCCAGCGTGCCTTCTGTTGGTAAACCACCTTCGATCAAATGCACGGGAGCCAAGGCTTGGACAACACCGCCCTGCTTGTTCGGACAGGCGTACTTGGGGCGGATGGTCACGATCACTTTCGGCTGTGCGGGGACAATCTCCAGACGCTGGGTACGATCTTCGCCGATACGCACCATATCCCCACAGCCGCAGGGGCAGGCAATGCTGTCGGGCTCGATGATCTGTTCAATGCGTTCAAGGTGATCTGGCAGATTGCCAATGTTGCGCTGCACAGGTTTGCGCTTCTTGCGCGGTATCGTCATTTCGACGGCGTCGGATTGTTCTTCCGCTTCGGACTGGGCGACCTCAATATCCTCGAACGCCAGCTGGCGCTCTTCTTCCGTCAGCTTCTCACTGCGCGCGCCGTAGATCACATGGTTCAGCTCTTTGACAAAATGCTCCAGCCGCGCGTTGAGCGCCTCAAGTTCAGCAACTTGCGTTGTGAGCGCTGCGGCGTGTTCCGTCAGATTGACATGCTTTGTCGTGAAGTGGTCCTGCTTTTTAGGACAGGTTTGCGGCTCAGCTAAGATGTAATCTGGTTGGTTTCATGCCGCTTTTAGTGCTTCTGTGTGGCCGAAGTATGCTGTGTCAGGGGTGCGCTTATCAAGGGCGGTGTGAGGGCGCTCAGAGTTGTAGAACTCAATCCAGTTATCGATGATCCGTTTTGCTTGGAAGCCGTCAGTGATTTCATGCAAATAGACGGCTTCCTGCTTCAGCTACCGCCACAACCGTTCAATGAAGATATTATCCAAATAGCGGCCCCGCCCATCCATTGAGATTTTGATGTCTGCCTCGGTCAAAGTCGTGATCCAGGCCGTGCCAGTGTATTGGCTGCCTTGATCCGTATTCATTATTTCCGGCGTTCCATATTTTGCGATAGCCTCCTCTAGCGCTTCGACGCAAAAGCTGGCATCCAGCGTATTGGAAAGCCGCCAGGACAGCACCTTGCGGGTCGCCCAATCCATGATCGCTACCAGATACAAGAACCCGTTCTTCACTGGAATGTAGGTAATGTCGCTGCACCAAACATGGTTGGGCCGCGTGATCGACAGCTTTCTCAATAAGTATGGCCAGATCTTATGCTGTGGGTGCTTCTTGCTGGTGTTCGGTCCCTTGTAGATGGCCTGCAGCCCCATGATGCCCATCAGGCGACGCACGCGATGCCGCCCTGCCGAGAACCCTGATTGGGGCAGATACGCCGCGATCTGGCGGCTGCCAAAGAACGGGTATTTCGTAAATATCCGGTCAATCTCGTGCATCAGATCAATCGTGGCCTGATCAAAGCCGACCGGCGTGTAATAGATTGAGGAACGGCTGATCTTGAGCAGCTTGCACTGCCGCGTCAGGCTAAGGTCGGTGTTGTCCTTACGGATCATCTCGCGGCGTTCAGACGGGCTCATCGCTTTAGCCCTTGTGACAAAAAATCATTTTCCACCGCAAGTTGGCCGATCTTGGCATGAAGCTCTTTGATCTCACCGTCCTTCTTCTCAGCCTTCTTGACCTTGTCCGAGAAGACGTTGGCCATGCCTTCAATCGCCTGCCGTTTCCACGTGCTCACCTGCGTTGGGTGCAGTTGCCGTTTGGCTGCGTCGCACCCGGTTTGCGGGTCCGCCGCGCCATGACGCGCCGCCAGTCTAAACCCTCAAACAAGGCTTCAAACTGCGCCTTTGTCAGACGCATCATGCCATCCTGAACCTTCGGCCATGCGAACTTGCCCTGTTCCAGCCGTTTGTAGCACAGCACCAAGCCAGACCCGTCCCAGAGCAGCACCTTGATCCGGTCACCGCGTTTGGCGCGGAACACAACAATAAGGCCAGAATGCGGATCAAGGCCAAGTTCCCGTTCGGCCAGTGCCGCCAAACCATCGTGACCTTTTCGGAAATCCACTGGTTTAGTCGCAATCACGATCCGAACCACTTGGCTGGGATAGATCATCAGATCCGTGCCAAACGCTGTGCGATATCAGCAATCCGCTTGGGCATCGTGTACTTGGGTAAGCGGACGGACACAGGGCCAACAACAAACTCAATACCGTCAAACGCTGTGGGCAACGCATCAGCCATCACGGATAAGTCGGCAAACACAGGCGGCTGATCCACCTCCATCTGGCGCTTCGCAGCCGTACGCCACGTCGAAAGCTGCGACGAAACAATCCCGTTTTTGCGCGCCACTCCCGCCACCGTCGCACCAGGCTCATAACTCTCAGCCACAATCCGTGCGCGTTCTGCAGTCGTCCGCCGGTGCTGCTTGCGCCCACCCAACCCAATTCCGTCATCAAGCATCAAAAACCTCCATCGCTACTGGAAGTCAGAATCTCACATCACGGTTACCGGCGATACCATGGGGTCCTCGCATCACTTACGAATTTTTATGGGATTATAAAAAATCTTGAGGCGTACGATGATAGATAAAAGAAAATGGCTATTTCGCGCTTTGTGTGGGTGGGCTGGTTTCCGGTCATTCGACGAGCTTCCCATATGTTGTGCGGTAGGGTGAGGCTGGCAGGTGTCTGAGCTTGCCGGCGATGAGGTAGGCCATGAGGATGAGGTTGCGTGCTTTGCGATATCCTCTTGCGCGGGCCTTGGCCGCTTGGATCAACCCGTTGATTGCCTCTACGGATCCATTGCTCAGCGCGCTTTCGAAACTGTTTAGGATGCCATACCAGTGAGCTTTGAGGGTTAGGGCCAGCTTCTTGAATGGCGCCAGCCTGCTGCGGCGCGCCCATCGGAACCAGCCGGTGAGCAGCTCCTCAGCTTCAGCCCTCGTGGTAGCCATCGCAAACATGTCGCGCAGGGCCTCCTTCATGCGGAATGCGCGGCCTGTCTTCAGGTGCATGCGCGACAGGTCATGGTGTTGCGCGATCTGTCGTTTGGTCCAGCTGTGCTTGTCCTTGAGCTACATCCACCGGCTGTGCTTGAGGGCCGGCTCTGCGCGCACCTCGGCACGCCGGACCTCTTCCAGCGCAGCATTGGCCAGCTGGATGACGTGGAAAGGGTCGAAGGTGATGGCCGCGTTCGGCAGATGCCGACCGACGCCGGCAATATAGGCACGGCTCATGTCGATGCAGGCGGCAGTGATGGCGTCCGGATCGCCACCATGAGCGCGGAGGTCTTCGGCGAAGGTCTTGACCGTGCCCGCGTCGCGGCCCTCACAGGCAAAGAGCAGTCTGCCCGCCTCAAGATCATGGAACAGGGTAATGTAATTGTGACCGCGCCGCGCTGCGGTCTCGTCGATACCGACAGCCGTCACGTCGCTGAAATCCTCCAATTCGCGCGCCGCCGGGACGTAGTGATCAAGCACGCGCCATATTCTGTCGTCGCCGACCTCGAGAAGATCGGCGATGGTCTTCACCGGCATCTCTCGGGCCAGGGCAATCACGAAGGCGTCGAACAACTGGCTGAACCCGCTGCCACTGCGTGCCCAGGGAACCGGGACCTGCCCGGTCTTGCCGCATGCGCTACAGGCAGTGCGGGGAACGGAGGCGTGGATGAAAGCCTTGTGCTCGAAGAGGCGCAAATGCTCCCAAGTCCGGGGCCGCGTGTCGTGGACCGGCTGATCAGCCGCGCCGCAGGACGGGCAGGCAAACCGGCTGCCGGGCTTGAAGCGGACCTCGAAGTGGATCTCCTTTGCCTTGATATCGAAGCGCACATCCGTGACGCTCCACGGCGCCTGCAGGCCAAGCGCCATTGTGAACAAGCTCGTCTCGGGCCCCATGGTTCCCCTCCATCCGCTGGCATCCGGGAACACTATTCTGCCAAAGTACATCGCTGTCGCCAACAGAAACGGCGCGTCCGGCGCTGCGATATTTACGGTCTCCGCGCCGGACGCGCCTCACGTCGCGAACACAACATCTGGTGCTGCCCAAAACGACACCAGACCCGTCAAACCCACACAAATCGCGAAGGGACCATATTTATAGATGCTGGACCAGTCATGGTTTGATAGCCCTCTTTCGATGGCATTCACTTTGCAGAATCATATCCACTAAGTGAGGTCACGCCCCAATTCCTTGTGCAAGGGGTTGGGGCGTATCCCGTTTATTTCTAGTTCTCAACCCTTCAACAATCCCAACAAATACTGCCCGTAATCATTCTTCCGAAACTTCTCCGCCTGTGCGGATAGCGTTTCACTATCAATCCAGCCATTGGCAAAAGCGATCTCTTCCAGACATCCGGTCTGCTGGCCCTGACGCTTTTCCAGTGTCCGCACAAAATTGCCCGCATCCAGAAGCGATCCGTGTGTGCCCGTATCCAACCAAGCAAAGCCGCGGCCCATGCGCTGTACGTCCAGCGCGCCCTCATGCAGATACATCTCCAGCAGCGACGTGATTTCCAGCTCTCCACGCTCCGACGGCGTCACCTGTGCCGCCCGCGCGGGCGCTGTGCCATCAAGGAAATACAGCCCCGTCACCGCATAATTCGACGGCGGCACTTCCGGCTTTTCAACAATGGAAATCGCGCGGCCCGTGGCGTCGAAATCCACAACGCCGTAGCGCTCAGGGTCCGCCACGCGGTAGCCGAACACGGTGCCCCCCGAGGGACGCGCATCAGCGCGGGCCATCATCTCGGGCAGATTATGACCATAGAAAATATTGTCCCCCAACACCAATGCCGAAGGCGCACCATCCAGAAATTCTTCGGCCAGCAAATAGGCCTGCGCCAAACCATCGGGGCTGGGCTGCACAACATAGGTCAGCTCAATTCCCCATTGGCTGCCGTCACCCATGGCACGGCGAAACTGGTCCTGATCCTGCGGAGTCGTGATCAAACAAATCTCGCGGATACCTGCCAGCATCAAAACCGAAAGCGGATAATAAATCATCGGCTTGTCATAGATCGGCAGCAGCTGTTTGGACACGCTCATGGTGATCGGATACAGCCGTGTACCCGAGCCGCCTGCCAAAAGTATGCCTTTACGTTGTGTCATGAGAAATCCTTTTGTCTTGAAAAATTAACGCTTGGTCCAGCCATAGTTTTACCGACCATCATAAAAGGTTGAATACTCTGCACCACTCAGTCCCTGAATGGAAAATCATCACTGCAGAAATACGCCGTTTCTATCTTGTCTATGCAGCGTCAAAAATCTCCCAGCATTGCCCCAGCATAATATCTGCGTACGGTGTGTACACAATACCACTGCTTGAGAATGACGAAATTTCACCTAATACAGGCCCTGCCGCAGTTGCATACATATCGACACGTATATATTTCCCCAAATCAGTGCATATTTGATCGGCAATTCCGCACATAAGATCAAACTGAAAAGGTTTCTTGATAGGTATATTAGGATGGTCCATTGCAGTCCGAAAAGAAAACGGAGTGTGCGCCCAATCACGTGATAGCCAAGATTGACGACGGTGGCGAGGGTCCCGTGACGCTGTGTTCTTATCGCTGACATACACAAATCTGGCTTTGCCACCAAAGCAATGCAGCTTATAATCCAACGGGACAATGGGTTGATCTTTGTCTGCCATATCCTGATCCAAAAACTCTTCTACGATAAAATAGCTGTTTGGATTGGTCCGAAAGTAGTGAGCGAGACGCGCTCTGATCCTCTCATCCCCATATCTGAAGCCGTCAAACAGGTTGAGATCATCATGCATCAGATAAAGCTCTATTCCAGACCCAAAGTCGGGTTTAAGAACATATCTTTTAGGAAAATTAAACGCATCAAATTCTTCGATACTTTTAATAATACCATAAAGCTCAGGCGTTCGAATGTCAAATTTTTGCGCATATTTCTGAGTCAGCTCTTTCGATGCAAAATGCCTGATCTTCAAAGGGCATTTATCCAGCAAATCCCCTTTTCTCCAAGACAACAGAGATTCAGAATTCTTGACCACATGTTCTTTCAAAGGTTTTGCGTTATAAGGAAGATTAAAACTCTTACAGCAACTAGGCCCCAGTTCACAGAAAGTGTCATTAAACAATTCTCCCCAGCGATGGGTTATCTTTTCACGAAACCCCATAAACTTGAGGCCCTCTATCAGATATCGGTCTTTCAACCCGAAATCCTTGAAAACTGAACTAGGTCTCCGCGTGATGAAGTCTGCTGCCCGCGCCAGACCAGTATTAAAAGCGCCGTCCAGAATATTATGCCGGATATCAAGATATTCGGCTTCGGCTTTCGCTGGCCAAGACACCGCGTGCGAGCGTCCAGACCCAGTCCATGGTCTCGGAAGGTTAAAATGGAACGGAAATGGTGCAATCTTGGACATCCGCGCAACAATTTTTTCTGAGGGATCATCACTCAGATAAAGTTCAAGCTTTGTTTCATGATCATTTCCGTCCAGATAACGATCTGGCAGTCGAAAAGAAAAACCCGCACAGCCCATTCCGATATTTGCTTTGAGCAGGTCGTCCCGAAACCTGTTCGGCTTGATCAGTTCAATAAGCTCACCATCAACAGTTATTTTCATCGAAACGGGCGCATCATTCGCGGCATATGCCCACCCAAACAACCTGCCGTTCGATGTCACTCCGTCAAAGGATATATGAGCACTTCGTATAATCTGGTCCCGCATTTCGATACGCTGAAGGCCTTCGAAATTCGTATTTGTCAGATCATCAAATCGGCTAACTTTATAAGCTTCTGCGACACTCTGTTTCCGGCTCAATTGAAAAATAGCTCTCTCGTTATCACGTATAAGCGCAAAGCAGCGCGTTTTGTTATACGCAAGAAATCCCTCAGCCGCTGTACTCGACAAGGCTGCCCAGACATCATTGGGATTGGGCTGTGCAAACTCTATGTAAGCCAAGGTATTTTTCAAGTGATCGCTTCCTAAATCGGTTTCTCTTTTGATCGCGGCTGAGTGCTTTCAGCCTGACTTCGCGACATGCTGCTTGATCTGCTCGGCCACAGACTCCAGCGTGATATTCCCATGGGGCGGCCGTGTCGGATAGAAAACCTCGGGGATATTGCGCACAGATTGCCCCTTGGGACGCAGTGACATCGGTGTGATACCCGATTTCCACATCGAATAGGGAAAGCTGATCTGGTCACGGCGGCTATTACCCGTGATCTCGTTCCACCACAGGGTCATCGCACGCGAAACGTCAGGATCATTATGCCGGCGGATGATAAAGTTGCATTCATACAGCGGCAACTGGTTGTCCCACCCTTCTGCGAGATAGCGGTCAAACTGCTTGCGCATCAAAGCAGGATCGTCACGCTCGAGATTGCAAAGCTCGTCAACTTCTTCACTCAACAGACTACGCTCAGGATGCTCAAAAAGTCCGACCTTTGATCTGTTTTCGATAACCGCGTTAATGTAAGTGCTCAGATCTTTCAGCATAAACATATTCGCGTCGATCCACAGGCTCCATTCATAGTCTGGAAAATACAAATGCGGCATGATCTTCGGCTTTTTGGCACTGCGTACCGGATCGTCAGAGTGCTGATCGAAGGGCACATTCTCCCAAGGCTCCACGGGATCGCTCTGCACATCGGAGAAGGCGTAAAAATCAAAGTTATCCTGTGAGAACAAAGGTGTTTTTAGGTTGTCATATCCCCCGGCAATAGAGGTGTAGATCGCATAGGGCTTGCGATACTTCTTTTGCCAACGGTTATAGTAGAAACTGTCAGGTCCCATGTTGTTCTTGAGATAAACCTTCTGGGCATCCAGTTTGTAATCAGGATCATTGCGTTGGTGACCTTCGGCCAGACCGGGACGCCCAAATCCGCCTTTTAGGCCAATATGCATACAAGGATGGTCTTGGATAAGCTTCTTTGACCCTTCGAAGGTTTGCCACCAATATCGGTCAACAACGCCTTTTTCACGTATCTCGGGAACATTGGATTCACAGACTGCTTTCAAATGCTCCATAGCATGGCCGCGTTTGAAAGCAGTCTGTGCAAAGGCAGTATGTTTGGGCGGACGCCCGTGTTTCCACTGGCTCTCCAGAAGATGATAATACCTGATTGTATTCAGGCCTACCATGTCCGCCGTTTCAAGATGCGGCAAAAGAAATTCGGCATAGATCGGCGCATACCAATCATCGTCTTCGATAATGACAATCCTATCCTGCGTCACATGCTCAAGCGCGGCCAGCGTATTTACAGATAGTGTGTGTGGCGGATCATCAGAGCGGCGCTCACGGCGCACATAGGTCGCCCAATCTGGTATTTCGATCTGCTCTGCCATGGGCGTCATACCATCATCGACAATGATCCATTCACGCGGCTGTATTGTTTGGTTTGCAACCATCTGCACACATCTATTAAAGGCGGGTGTCCGATCCCCTGTCGGTGTTATGATAGAATAATCCGCAACCTGCATTTTTGCACGCAGTTTGGGATCATAAATACGGGTAAACCCCAATCCCGGGGTTTTCTCGGCAACCATGGCCCGCAGGTCGGCCGTCAATCGGGCAGTATTGATGTCAATCAGGGTCGGCGTCATGAGACGCTTCTCCTGCGGCAAGTCCGCAGGGAATCCATGCTGTGCAAAAACATCTACAGTACGATCTGTACAGTCAGCAAAAGCAATCCGCCCGTTCATCGCCGTTGGCAAAATACCAAAGATCCGCTCGACGGCATGGGCCAGCTGCCCGTCACGCAGCACCGCATCCGACCCGAACTCCTCTGACGAGACACAGGTCAGCAGCTTGTCGGTAACCTCCCGCCGGATCCAGAAAAACGTGCCCGCGAAGAACCCCCATTCCGCAGTGGTATAGTCAAACGTCAGGCCCGCTTTGTCCAGCATCCGGTCCATATGGGCACTGTTGCCCATCAGATAGCTGGGGCCATACAGAAACAGCTCCTTTGGCCCGCCCATCATCACATCGTCGTTTTCACGAAACAGCCGCTCGAACTGACTCACACGTTTTGCGGACCCGATCGTCCCGTCCAGCAGCGCCCGGCGCCACACAGGCGGCAGCTTGTCACCCCCCTTGGAGTGAATTTTACAAAAGAAGTTGTAGCTGTGATCGCGCAGATTTTCCAAAACCTGAAGAAATGCCCCTACGTCCTGCCCCCGGTTTTCGACAGCCATCAGGGTGCAATTGGGAAAAGCATCGCGCATCGCCTCTTCGGAATGCGCGGCTGAGTCCACGGGGTAACTCACATAGCGGTCAATCTCGGCGGGCACCTCATCGAGGTAGGTCCGCAGCTGCGCGAATGTATCGGGATGGTAGGCATGGGCAATAACCGCGTAATCAGATGGGCCAACCAGCGCACTGCGCTGGGAGATGCGCCCTTCCACACGCCCGCTGCGCTCGTAATGCAAGAGCGGATTAATACCCGCCGCTGCGATGTCCCGGTGAATTTTAAGATAGGCAGATGTGCTGAAACGCGGTCCCGGATCACGCCCGATCCGGCTCCCGACCTTCAGATAATGCTCCGCAGGTGTCATCCCGGAGGCCGCTACATCAGCATACCGCATGGCATACCAACGCGCATCAAACAACGAGCTTGCGGAAATTATGCCAATATCTTTTTCAAAAGCCATTTTTGGTCTAACCCCAGATCTATTCTAAATAAGAATTACCGTTTCATCGTATTGAGTGAGCGTCTTAAGCACTGGCAGCCTCAAATGGCCCCAGAGCCAAGCCTGTCATCTGAATATTCAGCAGCAGCAAAGCATTACGTTTTACCCCGCATCGCATCCAGCATACGGCGCACAGGACCTGTCGCTTTCCAAAAACGGCTGTTGCGGATGGCGACAAATTCGCCTTCGACGTATTTTATATGCGCCTGTTGTGCCGCCGTCTCGTCTCGCAAGCGTTGTGTTTCCGTTCTCAGGTTTGTGGCCTCGGTCGTTTGCGCGGCCATTTGCGCCCGCAGGGTCTGACTTTCTGCCTGTACCGCTTCAAGACTTTGCTCGCTCTGGTTCACCAGCTTTGCCATCTGGGCCAATTCATTCAGATGGACCTGCTGCTGTGTCGTCATCTTTCGAAGCGCCGTTTCAGCAGTGGTAACAGCGGACAGCGCATCTCGTGCCTTGTCCAGATCAGCCTCCAGCTGAGCTGCCCGTTTTTGCCCAAACGTCCGCTCTGCCTGTAGCTGTTCTTCGCTCTGCTGCTTCAGCTCCGCCATCTTCGCGTCAAGACGCTGCACCGCATCCCGTCCGGAGGCCCGCTCCGCCTGTAGCTGCGCATCGCTCTGGGTCAGCAAATGCGCCAGCAATGCCAGCTCGCGGACTTGAATCTGTTCTTGCTCCGCCAGCTTCTCAAGCTTGGCCGTCTTTTCCTCCAGCAAAGCTTCCGCACTTGCAGCGCGCTGCCAAGCCTGTTCGGCTTCCTCTTTGCGTTGTGCCAGAGAGCTCTCGGATTGGCTCAGATCACCGCGCAGGCGTTCAAGCTCTGCCTCGCGCTCGCCCACACGTGCCTCATGCTCCGACACACTCTGCCGCGCCGTCTCCAGCGCCGCCTCCAGCCGCGCCGCCTCGCTTTTCAAATCACCGATCTGCGCTTCACGCCCCTCGAGACGGCCGGCAAGCTCTGCCATCTCGGCGTGCAGGCCGGACACATGCGTCTCGGCAGCCTGCGCACGCGCCTCGACCTGCGCAACGTCCTGACCCCGCTTTGCCAGCGATGTCTCCATGTCATCCATATCACCGCGCAGGCGCTCCAGCTCTGCCTCGCGCTCGCCCACACGTGCTTCATGCTCCGACACACTCTGCCGCGCCGTCTCCAGCGCCGCCTCCAGCCGTGCCGCCTCGCTTTTCAAATCACCGATCTGCGCCTGTGCATTCTGGGCACGCACCTCGACCTGATTAAACTCTTGGCTGCGCTGTGCCAGCGATGCTTCCACTTTCCCCAGATCACCGCGCAATCGCTCGATCTGGGTTTTGCGCTCGGCCATCTGTGCCTCATGCGCGGATATCTCGGCCATCTGTGCCTCATGCGCGGATATGCTGTGCCGTGCAGCCTTCAGAGATTCCTCGAGCCTCACAGCTTCCCCCTTTTGTGCCTGGAGCTGTTCTTGCGCAGTCCCGCTTTTGAGCTCTTCTTCGGCGATGCGGGCGAGAGCCTGTTCAAGGCTTTCATGTTTCGCATCGCGTGCGGATTTATGCTCTGCGACGGTCGCAGTAAGCGATTTGATCCGTTTCTTGCCCGCCTCAACCAGCTCTGCAAATGCAGGCGTCACGGCATCGACTTGCTCCCCGATCAGATCCAGCGCCTTGTGATCCGCCTTGGCCTCGCCCTTGGTGGCCCAACGTTCAAGTATTGCATATGTATCGCGCACCCATGCAGGCACTGCCTCACTGTGCAGGGGTTTACCCTCAGGCTCCACAAAATGGCGCAACTCGGGCGAGACGAAGTCCTCGATTATGGCCGCCGCACGGTGATCAGAACGGGGAAAGACAATATCCAGATCCTTCTGAAGCCGGGCAATCTGCGCGGACCAGTCACTCAGGATCAAATTGTAACTGGTGATAAAGCGGGGCTGTTGGCGCGTGGCTTTTTCGGCATCCAGAACATGACGCAGCCAGATCATATACCCCTCGACCAACTCGATGCCGTCACGCTTTTTCAAGGAGGCCGCCACTTCAACCGGGTTGCGGTGGATCAGCACCGGCAAAGCCTTGTAGCCTGCCATGGCTGCACCCTGCATCCAGAACGGCACGATCCGGCAAATACGTGGATCTTTGAGCACTGCCAAAGGGGCAGAGCCGAACTCCACTTCCAGCAGATCACGCACCTCGGGTAAAAACGCTTGTCCCACAGGAGAGGCAAACCACGATGCATTGATCGGATGCCAGTCGAGCCACGTCGCACCGGCTGTGTCCAGCATCCGGTCGTTGAAACGCGAAACAGCCACGCTCTCGAAGTAGCCTTTGGGATTGGCCTCAGTCGCGGGCATCAGATCATCGGGCAGCACACAGCCGAGATGATGCATGATGCCTGTAAATGTCGAAGTGCCCGACCTGTGCATCCCCAATACCAGAACTATATATTTGTCCGGCTTCGGTTCTGCAGCTGCGTTCTTATGCTTCATGGAAGATAATCACTCTGGTTTTGTTATGACAAATAGCACCAATTTATGAGGGCTACCTAGCGTTTGAAGGGCAAGCTTGTCCATACACACTTCGGCTTTCCACAGTTTCATGTCTTTGCGGGGTCCCCGACAGGCCCTGCGACCCGGTCGATAGAGCGCATCAAAAGACCCAACATACGCTGGTCGGCGTTGATCCCAAGCATCTCGGGAGAGGCCAGCCCGTCAATGTGAAAGGTGATCTCGAAACCGTCTGCTGCCTGCGAAGGCGCCACCGGGCAGTGTCGTATGCCCCCTGTACTGTCCCCGAAATCCCACACCGCAAGTCTGCGCGCGGCGCCCCACACCTCGATATGAAGAGGAGCATGATCCGCTGTGCGGGGCAAGGTTTCGATATCGAACGCCAGCGCCGCGATGTTTTCAAAATCCAGATAGCCCGGCAGTATGATCCTGGGCGCCTCGCTTACCGACCAAACCCCCGCACCCTCCTCGATCCGGTCCCAGCCGGCCGCCAGCAGATCACCTGCCCCGCCCAGTGTGCAAAAATCTACGGGCAGTGCTACAGGCATCGCGACCGCGCGAATATCCATAATACAAACGCCCAGCAGACGCTCGTCATCCGACAGGCCCAGCTGCGCCGGGCTTTGGGGGGCGTCCATGGAAAAGGTCATGAAACCATAGGCGGCGTCTGGTGCCATCACCGGCGTCTGTACCAGCACCGTCTGAACCCCCCTGCGCGCGACAGGCACAGCCACAGGATCATGGCCGTTGCTATGGATGTGCAGGGTTTTGGCAGGGATGCCGTCGGCATTGAACGTTCTTATTGTCATGGCAAGGGCGACAGGCTGCGCAAACAGCGTGGCACAGGTTCTCAGAACCGCCTCGGTCTCGCGGGACCATACCGGATCGGAGGCCTGGTTCCAGCCACGCCAGTACTCTATCCCGGGACAGACCAAAGGGCGGGCGGCCCCTGCGTCGAATATTCCGTGTTTGCCTATGCGCATCCGGTCTGTACCTCCGGGGCCAGTTCGATCTCGAACACACCTACCCCTGCGATGCGGTGTTCATGGCCAAGTCCCAGATCCACAGGCATCAACACGCTGTCCGAGCAGACCGATAGAACATGCGGCGCCTGCAGAGCAAGATCTTGCGCACTCAGGGCAATCTCGATCCGCACCGTGCGGTCACTGTCCCATATGGCCTGCGATATGCAGCGTGCGTTCCAGTAAAACATGGCACTGACAGGATGCTCGGGCGTCGCCACAGGACGACAGGTAATCCACAGGGTTTGCGCCCCCGCATCTGTCAAAACAGGAACCAGAACATCGCAGCGCCCGGCCTTGCCCCCCAGCCCCCAGGCGGCCGAGAAGTCCTGCGGCCCGACGGGACCAGCAGCGCACAGTGCCGCACGGTGCGCTGGATCGGACATGCCCATCAGCACAGCGGTGTCACCCACGCTCCACAAATCCGGAGCGCGCAAGGACTGCAATGGATTGCACAGCACTGGATCCAGCACAACAATCGCCTCCAGCCCGACCCCCAACCACCGCCTCCCGGCGCTTTCCCACACCGGCGGCAATTCCAGCGTGAGTGTGACGCACCCCCCCGCATCCAGCGCCTCCAAAGGGACCTGCACGATAATATCGCAAGGCATTTGATCCTCTGCCTCGGGATCACCGCAGACAGGGAGGGCGAACAACACCCGCGCCCCCGCCCGCACCGTCAGCTGCTGCCCCCGAAGACCCCCCCGGCACAGTTTCAGATGCATCATCACCGCAACCCTCTCGGGAGTGTCCGACACCTGACGGCTCAGATTGAGGGTCACATCACACGAGGCTGCCGCCGCCCAGCGGCCCCAGCTTTCGCGCGGATGCCAGCCTTGCCCGAAGAACGCCTGCATCACACCGCCCTGTGTCCCCGCGCCAACCGGTGCGCCTGCAAAGACCGGCACAGGCCCGCGGACGGCCCGCGGGCTCTGGATCATCTCAACCAATGCGCGCGCCGTATCCGCCCAGGGCACAGCCTGATGCGCCTGCGCGACCGCGCTGCTGCGCGCATGGCGCAGGGGGGCACTCTCGGCATAAAGCGAGATCTGGCTGTGCCACGCCGTAAAATCCTCAGGATCGATCATCACGACATGATCGCCCGCGATTTCAGGCACAGCCCCCGCAGTGCTCGCCAAACAGGGTTTTGCCAGCGCAAGGCTTTGCAGGACCGGCACCGCCCGGTCCGTATCATGGGCAGCAAAGACGGTGAACAGACAGCTGCGGGTGAGCCAGTCCAGATCACGCGCCTCCAGACGGCCCATCAGATGGACGCGCTGCGCAAGGCGGGGATCGCGGGCAATACGCTCGGGAATATGGCGCGCACAGGGGGCCACGTCGCCTGCAATGACCAGATGCAGATCCTCATGCTGGCCCCTGTCGGCAAAGCGGGCCCAGACGCGGAGCAACATATCGAGGTTGGCCCGCGCCTCTACCGGCCCTGCGGCCAGCACGTAGCGGCGCGTCCCGAAGGTGCGCTGGAGCGTACCCGGGGCGCCCTCCTGTGCCGTCTCAAGGACCGGATCCCCCAGCCGGAGCGGTGTCACTGGCGGCGGATCGGCGAGCAGCGGAGCGACAGCCTGCCGCGTCCGGCGCGCCGTCGCCTGCGACACCGGCAAAAAGCCGTCAGCCAGTCGCGCCAAACCGTTGAACAGGTGGTGAAACGATGCCGCATCGGCCCCGTCATAGCGGAACGGAAAGACCAGCGGATCCAGATCATGGAACAACGGAACGACTGCGCAGCCGCTGCGCGCCTTGAGATCCGCCAGATCAGACAGATAGCGCGCATCCTGCCGCCAGAAATCACTCACGATCACAAGCGTACAATCAAGGGTAAGACAGGCCGGGGCGGTCTGGCCCATCTGGGCACAATAGCGCGCGGCAATGACGGGGGCCGCCGCGCGGGCAGGCAGATCAACAAATCCCGCCTGCCCGCCGCTCCAGCAGATGAAATCCACATCCGCCGCAATATCACCCAGCGCGGCCACCAGCGCCGCCTCCACACCCGCACATCCGGACGCAGCCCCCCCATGGGCCAGCGCCGTAAGGTCGAGCACCAGACGCCCGCGCACCGCAGGCACACTCAGGCCACTCAGCGCGGGAGCGACAGCGCGCACCGGACCGCCCGCCGTGCGCGCATAGGCCTGCGCTGTTGCAGCCGCATGGGTCTGCCATGAATATGCCTGCGCGACCCTGGACTGCAGGGCTTGCCTGCGCGATGCCACCTCACCGGCAGGTCTCTCCAGACAGGTGCTGATCGCGGCGGCAATACTGCGCGGATCACCGACATCGCAATAGTCGGCCAGATCTGCGAAATATGCAATCTCCGCAGAGCGGTTGCCCAAAACCATCTGCACACCCGCCGCTGCCGCTTCGAGCGCGGCAAGCGATGCCCCCTCCGCCCAGCTGGGCAGGCAGAACACGCGCGCGCCCGCCACCGCCGAGCGCAGCATCTCGCCCCCGGCATCCAGCCTGTCCACACTCAAAAGATCCGGCCCCGCCTCACGGCGCACACGCTCCGCATAGGCAGGGTCGCCCTCATGGCCCACCAACACCAGCCGCAGCGGCAGATCCCGCATGGCGCGCGCCAGCAACAGCTGGTTCTTGCGCGGCTCGATCCGACCCACGCACAGCACATAGTCCTGCGCCGCCGGCATATCCTTCAGATATGTCTCGCGAAACAGGGCAGGATCACCCGTCTGCCACAGATCTGCATCAACGGGATTGGGGATCAGGCTTGCGCGCGAATCTTCGACCCTCGCCCCGATCTCTTCCAGCGCATCCCGCTCCGCCTGGCTGAGAAAGATGACATGATCGGCCATATCCAGCATCGCGCGCACCATGGCATGATAGCCCGGAACCAGCTCCGACAGCCTGTCGCGCCCCTCCAGATGCTCCAGCGCCTCCTGGTAGGTGGCGGCATAGGCCTCCAGATCCTCCAGCGGCAGCACGGGCAATTGCGCCTGCCAGAACCCGTGCGCCCGCAGATCCAGATAGATCGGCGACAAGATGACCCGCTTGCCCGCCGCCTTGAGATGCTCCAGTGCCTGCAAGGCACTCTCGGGGCTCCAGACATTGAACAGATGCACCATCGGCGCATCAATATCATCGCCAGCGGTATAGACGCCCGCCTGTGCCGCAACCCCCTGCGCGCGCAGGGCCGCAGCCGTGCGGGGCGCCCTGACGCTGGGACCCCCAAGGGCCTTATGCTCGTCCCCATGCAGCACAAGACGCACGGGCCCCGCAAAACCGGCATGCTCCTGCACCGCACCATTGGACAAGGCCGGCATATCCAGCGCCGCAAAGGCACGGTTATGGGCTTCGGCAAAGATTACCCAGCTTTGCTCCTGTGCCCCGTGGCGCTGCACCTGTGCAGCAGCAAGACAGTCCCGCACGGCCCGTCGCAGATCCTGACCGTCACCCGTGCGGAACACCGACTGCGCCAGCGCCCTCAGCTCCGCCACGTCGCAGGCAATAACCGGTGTGCCCACCGCGCGCGCGATACAAGCCAATGACAGACCTGCAGGCGACAGCCCAGGCACCAGGAGATAATCCACCGCACGACAGATATCAGGTGAATCTTGCCCCGCATCCGTCCCGACAGAGCGCCACGTGATACCGGGCATCTGCGCCGCCGGCAGGTCGGCTACCTGCCCCACGACCCCAATGATCAGATCGGCCTCGACAACCTCCCCCCCGAGACCCGGCGGGATCACGGTCACCTTCTCCAGACCCGCCTGCACCAGCCCGGTCCGCACAGTGGCATCCGGACAGATCACCAGATCGACGCCCTGCGCCCCCTGATCGGGGCCACCCGCCTGCACCCAGCCCATTTCGCGCGTGGACACAGGCGCAAAACGCCCGCTCAGCGGAATGTAGTAATTGATGTCGGCCTGCGGATCAGCTGTATCGCCCAGCTCGACACCGGGCAGCCGCGCCGCCAGTTCCCTGCCCAGCCGCCCGAACGCCGGATCGGCATCCGACACAACGATCCGTACCCGAGGCCCTGCGCTGAACATATCTTCCGCCACTCCGGTTTACTTCCCGCCTATGTCGCTGTCTCCGCGTTCAGATCGGCCAGGATATCCCGCAACCCCGTGCGCCAGTCAGAGCGCGTCATGCCAAATGCGCTTGTGGTCGTGGTATTGTCCATCCGCGAGTTGAGCGGGCGCACCGCAGGCGTGGGGTAGTCCGACGAAGGGATATCGACCACGTCACACATGGTCCCCGACTGGCGGAAGATCTCGCGCGCGAAATCGGCCCAGCTTACATCAGGGCCGCCCGACAGATGATAGGTGCCGGTTTTGGACGGATCCTCCAGCAGCTGGCGCGCGGCACTCAGGCAGGTGTCAGCGATGGCGGCGGCACAGGTCGGCCCGCCGATCTGGTCGGCCACGATGGTCAGACGGTCCCGCTCGGCGCCCAGACGCAGCATCGTTTTGATGAAATTGTTGCCATGCGCCGACACCACCCAGGAGGTGCGGAAAATCGCATGCACACCGCCCGCCGCCCGCACCGCTTCCTCGCCCGCCAGCTTGGTGCGCCCGTAAGCGCCCAGCGGCCCGGTGGGGTGGTCGGTGGCAAAGGGCTGATCGCCGCTGCCGTCAAACACATAATCGGTCGAGATATGGACCAGCGGCAGACCGCGCGCCGCACAGGCCCGCGCGATGGCCCCCGGCGTGGTGCCATTGATCATCAGTGCCAGATCCTCCTGCTCCTCGGCCTTGTCCACGGCAGTATAAGCCACGGCATTGATGACCACATCCGCATCCGTCGCCTCGACAAAGGCCACACAAGAGGCGGGATCAGTAAAATCCGCCTCCTCCAGCCCGCGCACTTCCAGCACCACATCGCCCGCGCGGCGTTGCAATTCCTGACCGACTTGGCCGATTTCACCAAAGACGAAGATTTTCATGGGGCGGTTCCTGTATAACTTTAAGATATGGTTCGGGCTTAGGAGCGGTATTGCGACAATCTGAAAATAGGGGAAATCCCAAAAATTTTCAGACCAGCTGCATCATTTTACTAACGTAATACAAACTTAGACTACCATTCCCAAAAGTGTTTTTGAAAGGGCCGGTCCGTTTTCAGGTCCCGGTCGTCTGGTGATACGGACCTGTAAAGATTATCCGGTGGTACAAGAGAGATATCCAGCATTTCTCGGGCCAGATCTATTCGATTGCCATGCCAGCCTTTATTCACGTCTTCGGAAGAAAATATTCTGTTCAAATATTTCTTCCATATGTGCTCTTGAGAGAGAGTTATATAATGCCGCATCTGCCCCATCCTCGCAAACTGGCGCACATCTCCCTCTAGTCTGTGACCACCGGAATGGATATTCGACAATCCGCAGCCGCGCCGCCATAAACGCATCAGCCGATTTTGGTGGGGCTCGAAGAAATAGTAATCCAAGTTGTGTTGCCGGTATGCGGCTTCGTTTTCCGGCCCTGCGGTCGGCGGTAAGAAGACAAACTCATTGAAGTTCACTACATTGGTGCCATCACTATCTGCATCTGAGGCCAGAGTGCGGTCAGGATCTGGATGCTGCAAAATTTCATCCATATCATGGTGCAGGATCCATTCATGCGGCAAGGACTGGACAGCCTGCGCTTCGGCCTTCAGCATCTGGGTAAGGTTGAAGGTTCCGTCGAAAGGTAAATCTTTGATACCAACCAGCCCCCGATTCTCGAAGTCCTTCGCAATCTCTTTGGTACGGTCAGTAGAACCGTGATCGATCAGGTAAAAATCAACCCCGTTTGCCACCAGATAAGGAAATAGGCTTTTCGCATAGATTTCTTCGTTTCGTGCAGTGATGATGGCACAAACTCGACTCACGCCTTCACACCCAGCCGCTCCCCCACGCCCTGACGCGTCTGCAATGGACGCCACCAGGCCTCGTTGTCGAGATACCATTGCACGGTCTTCTCCAGCCCTTCCTCCACCGTGACGCTGGGCCGCCAGCCCAATTCGGTGCGGATGCGGGTGGGGTCGATGGCGTAGCGGGCATCATGGCCGGGGCGGTCCGTGACAAAAGTGATCAGGTCGGCGTAGGGTCCGGCATCACGGGGCCGCTTGGCATCGAGGATGGCACAGAGCGCCTGCACCAGCTCCAGATTGGTCCGCTCGTTCTCGCCCCCGATGTTGTAGGACCGGCCTACAGCCCCCTTCAGAACCACCGTCAGCAGCGCGTCGGCGTGATCCTCGACATAGAGCCAGTCGCGGATGTTGTCGCCCGCGCCGTAGATCGGCAGCGGCTTGCCCGCCAGCGCGTTGAGGATGATCACCGGCACCAGCTTTTCGGGGAAATGATAGGGGCCGTAGTTGTTGGAGCAATTGGTCATCACCACCGGCAGCCCGTAGGTCTCGGCCCAGGCGCGCACCAGATGATCGGAGCTGGCCTTGGACGCCGAATAGGGCGAGCGGGGATCATAGGGGGTCTCTTCGGTGAACATCACCGACTTGTCGGCGGGCAGCGAGCCGAAGACCTCATCGGTCGAGATGTGGTGAAAGCGGAAACTGTCGGGCCGCCCCTGCGCCGTCCAATAGGCGCGCGCGGCCTCAAGCATGTTGTAGGTGCCGGTGATGTTGGTCTCGATGAAATCGCCCGGCCCGTCGATGGAGCGGTCCACATGACTCTCGGCCGCCAGATGCATGATGGCATCCGGCTGATGTGTCTCTAATATGCGCTTCAGAGCCGCAGGATCGCGGATATCGGCCTGCTCGAAGGCATAGCGCGGGCTGTCCGCGACCGATGCCACATTCTCGAGGCAGGCAGCATAGGTCAGCGCATCGAGGTTGACGACATGGTGCCCGGCGGCAATCGCCTGCCGCACCACGGCAGATCCGATGAACCCTGCGCCCCCTGTGACCAACAGCTTCATACAGCGCCCTCCCAGACGAAAGGCGTGTCAAAGTCGGCCAGGGCCTGCGCCTGCGCATCCTTGTCACTCAACAGCGCCGCCTCCGCGCTGATCCCCCAGTCAATGCCGCAGCTGTCCCAGCGCACGGCACCATCACATTCGGGCGAATAATAGTCCGAGCATTTATAGACGATCTCGGTGTCAGGCGCGCGTGTGACAAAGCCGTGCAGGAAGCCCGCCGGCACCAGCAACTGCTTGCCGTTCTCGAAGCTCAGCTCGACCCCGGTCCACTGGCCGTAAGTCGGACTGCCGCGCCGGATATCCACCGCCACATCATAAAGCGCGCCGCGCCCGCAGCGCACCAGCTTGGCCTGCGCATGAGGGGGCGACTGGAAATGCAGCCCCCGCACCGTGCCCACCTTGGCCGAAAGCGAATGATTGTCCTGCACAAAATCGATCTCGATCCCCGCAGCGACCATCCGCGCATTGTTCCAACTCTCGGAAAAGAACCCCCGCGCATCGCCGTGGCGGGCAGGAGTAAGGATCAAAACACCCGGCAGGGCGGTCGGTGTGATATCAAGCATAAATTCAAAGTCCTAAAAAGATGGTTGCTGTCTACATAGAAACTTATGTCAGCAAAAGAGCATTGTGAGTAGCTGAACCGCTCCCTGTTTGCCAGACTGCCTCTTGTTTGCCAGACCGCTTCCTGTTTGCCAGAGGCTCAGATTCCTGAGCAGGATGGAGCGTCATGCACAAGACAGGGCATTGCCCTGTTCCCGACCACAGCATAATTTCACCGGCTTTCGGCAAAGCGCCATGCATCGCGCACGATCGTGTCCAGATCGCTTCGCTGGGCGCGCCATCCCAGCAGATCATGGGCGCGCGCCACATCCGCCACCAGCGTTGCCGGATCCCCCGGACGGCGGATGTCCTCCAGCACCGGAAAATCACAGCCCGAAACAGCTTTGACCGAGGCGATCACTTCGCGCACACTGTGACCCGATCCGGTGCCCAGATTGACCGGCGTAACCGCAGGGGTATCTTGCGCCAGCAAATGCTCAAGGGCTGCGACATGCCCCGACGCCAGATCACTCACATGGATATAGTCACGGATACAGGTCCCGTCCGGTGTATCATAGTCGGTCCCGTAAATTTTGATGTGCGGGCGCGTGCCCTGAGCGGCCTGAATGATCAGCGGGATGAGATGGGTTTCGGGGTCATGGCGCTCTCCGCTGCGCCCGCCTGCATCTGCACCGCAGGCATTGAAGTAGCGCAGTGCAATGGCCTGCAACCCGTGGGCGGCAGCGCAGGATTCCAGAATAACCTCGGCCATGGCCTTGCTGTGGCCATAGGGGTTTATAGGCATGCGGGCCAGACCCTCGTCCAACAGGGAAGAACCGGTCTGGTCGCCGTAAACAGCGGCTGTGGAAGAGAAGACCAGCCGCATCACACCAGCGGCATTCATCGCCTCCAGCAACGCCAATGTGCCCGCAACATTGTTCCGGAAAAATGGCAGCGGCGTCGTTACCGATTGTCCTGCTTCGATCAGGGCTGCGAAGTGGATCACACTGCCGATGGCGTGATCTTGCATCGTCCGGGTCAGCAGGCCGGTATCTGCCAGATCGCCCACAACCAGTTCCGCCCCAAAGCACGCATCGCGGTGGCCTGATGAAAAGTTGTCAAAGACCACCGTGCGGTATCCCGCTTCTTGCAAGGCAAGCGTGGTATGGGATCCGATATACCCCGCACCCCCAACAACAAGGACATTTTTGTTCATGGCGGCAAGCCTGCTTCCGGTTGTGACAAGGCAAGCCAGTGATCGCACGTCGATTTGCGCTTCACAAGTGACCAGCATCCAACACCTTGGCAAAAGGGTTTAGTGTCCCCTGTCAGGGTTTCCGGATATGGCGGGCGGGTCGCGATTTGCCATGTTGCTTTTTGTCATCAGCACCGTGCTGGCCTGATATGTCGGTCTCCAACAAAGGCGGCGCGATTCATTGACCTGCAGACCCGATTGCGCCACACGCTGGAAGATGTATTTCAGCACAAGGATTTTGCCGTGAAAATTGCGATGATCGGAACCGGCTACGTGGGTCTTGTCTCGGGGGTCTGTTTTTCGGACTTCGGGCATGAGGTGGTTTGTGTGGACAAGGATCCGCGCAAGATCGAGATGCTGTTGCGCGGCGAGGTCCCTATATTCGAGCCGGGTATGGCGCGGCTGATGAACAACAATGTCGAGGCCGGGCGGCTGACCTTTACGCTGGATCTGGCGCAGGCCATCGCGGGCGCGGATGCGGTGTTTATCGCGGTAGGTACGCCCACGCGGCGCGGCGATGGCCATGCGGATCTGACCTATGTGATGGCCGCCGCCGAAGAGATTGCGCGCGCGGCGCAGCAGTACGTCGTCATCGTCACGAAATCCACCGTGCCCGTGGGCACCAACCGTAAGGTGGCGCAGGTGGTGGCCGCCGCCAATCCCGATCTGGATTTCGATGTGGCCTCCAACCCCGAGTTCCTGCGCGAGGGTGCTGCGATCGACGATTTCATGAAGCCTGACCGCGTCGTGGTCGGTGTGGAGACTGCGCGTGCGGCCAAGGTCATGGAAGACATCTACCGCCCGCTCTATCTGCGCGATTTCCCCATCGTGACCACCGATCTGGAAAGCGCCGAGATGATCAAATACGCCGCCAACGCGTTTCTGGCGACCAAGATCACTTTCATCAATGAGATCGCCGCGCTGTGCGAAAAGGTGGGCGCGGACGTCAAGCAGGTCTCCAAAGGGATGGGCATGGACGGGCGCATCGGCAACAAGTTCCTGCATGCAGGCCCCGGCTATGGCGGGTCGTGCTTTCCCAAAGACACCAGCGCGCTGGCACGCATCGGGCAGGAGCATGGCCAGCCCATGCAGATCACCGAGGCCGTGATCAAGGTCAACGAAGAGGTCAAGCGCCGGATGATCGACAAGCTGCGCGATCTGTGCGGCGGCAGCTTCAACGGCAAGCGCATCGGCGTGCTGGGCGTGACGTTCAAGCCTAACACCGACGACATGCGCGATGCGCCGTCCCTGACCATCGTGCCCGCCCTTGTGGGCGGCGGCGCACAGGTAACCGTGACCGATCCGCAGGGCCGCCGCGAGGGTGAGGAGCTGCTGCCGGGGGTGAGCTGGGCCGAGGATGCCTACGCGGCCGTCAAGGACGCCGATCTGGTGGTGATTCTGACCGAATGGAACGAGTTCCGCGCGCTCGATCTGCGGCGCATGGCGGGCAGTATGGCCACCCCGAGGATGGCCGATCTGCGCAACGTCTATGCGCGCGGCGATGCCGAGGCGGCGGGGTTTGTGGCCTACGACAGCGTCGGGCGGCAATAGAAACAGGAGCCTGCCCATATTGACGCATTCCGAGATCCGGGACATAGAGAGACCCCTGCGAAGTTTTTCGCAGGGGTCTCTTGACGAATAGTGGATCTCATCGCGTTTCGAACTTTCGCCACAGGGGCGTGCCGTGGAACAACCACGGGCGATAGAGCACTCGGCGAGGATCGGGTGCCTTGTCCTTTTCGTCAGCGGCGCCAAGGCGCATCGCAGGTGTTCGCATCACCGGCGCAGTTGATCGACGCTTTGGAACCTGAACGACCTCGACCGAGCCTGGAACACGCACCGAGGAGAGTCCCATCTCAACATCTGAGGTTGCTTTGCCCGCAGATCCGGGACCGACATATTGCCGTGCTTCGAACCAGTTATAATACACCCGATAGATGTTGAGCATTGCGACCAGAACTGCCGGATTGAATACAGCGCCGTTTATATAGCTTGGACCATTTCTTGCAGATTTTCCGCCGGCTCGCTTGGTGGGGCTGATGCGTGTTCGCAGCGAGTTCATAAATGAGGAAACCGGCTGGATCGTTGTATGAAGCACACGCCGTGCGAGCGCATCTCGTAGATCGGTATCCGTGATGTCTTGGTCGAACCCAGTCGACCGCAGTGCCTTGCGATACTTTTTTCTGATGACCGGGAATCCAACCACCTTTTCGGTTTCCCCAAAATGCTGAACCGGCGATGCTGCCCAAAACTGCGGGAACTGTGCCGACTGGAAGTTGGCAGTGGCAAAGGAAAGAGCATTTCCTTGTCTATCTCGATTGACGGCAGGCTCCAGGTGATGGGAGCAGTAGCGGCGTAGAAGCTCGTATCTGGGGATTTCCTTACCCGCCGCAATCATCTCCTGATTTGCGAAAACTTCGAAGGCGTCCTCAAACTTCTTTATGCGACTTTGGCTCTTCGGCGTGGATGCTTCCTTGTCGAACGCAATAACCAACCATTCGAACAAGTCGGCCTGAATCATATCGCGAAAGATGTGTGGCACAACGCGGCCCATCGCCGCTTCGCGCTCACCCACAAGGGTGATTTTACCAACAGGCAACATTTCCTGTAAACACGCGAGATGGGCGGCTTTCGTGTAGGTCGGCTTGACGAGAATGCCCTTAAAACTTCCCCTAAAGTCGCGATCGACATCGCCAAAGCCGAAATACCCATTGCGGATTTCATCAAGAAGCGCGCGTCGATCTCGCGCATCGTTGAGCTTTCCCTGAATCTCTGGCGGTAATGCGACTCCCGCGGCTATATCGTCTTCGTAGGCGCGCTCAATGCGGTCAGAGAAAACACGCCAGTTGCCCTCCGCACTTGCAAAGAATGCCGCCTCATCGAACCGACCGCTGGGGCGCTGGAAATGCAGTTTCGGGGCGCTCACCACCTTGCCAGAAGACTTCCTGGTATAATGCTGCCGGATATTCTTGGGCTGCCCATTTCCATCAATGTAGTGCTCCTCGAAGAACGCTGCGGGATCGACTCTGGTATCAAAGTTGGCATCAATCCTGAAAACATAACCACTGCGGATATCGGCACTTACGGAGCAGATCAGGGTCGTCAGACGGCGATCCTGGCGGCTTTCCCAGTTGACTGAAATATTGACATCGTCGTGGGCAATACGCGTGTGAATGAAGCGACCTGAGTCCTCTTGTTGCTTTTTCCATTCACGCAACTTGGCCTGTTCAAACGCAAGCATTGTCTTCTCAAGCCAGAAAATACGGCTGTATATCCGACTGACACCGCATTTCTTTCCGGTGTCTGGATCAGACAGCAGCCGCGCAAGATCGTTGATGCTCGCGCCATTGACCAACGCTCGCAGGCGGACAGTTTGCCGGTACCTTCATCTTCGATGCAGATAACGACAGCACCAATACCGTACTGGATCTCGAGGCTTGGGATTATCTGCAGTTCCGCGACTTCGGCTATGCCAATGCCGCAGAGGCGCGCAGCAATTTCACCACTGCCGACAGCACTGTCGTCTTTGATGATCAGGGGGTGACGGTAACCTTCAACAGCACCGCCCTGTCGATGATCACCGACGACATGATCCAGATCTGAGGCCTGCCCTCCTGCGCGCCCGCCCGGCCCAAGCGCCGGGCGGGCGCGCTACCCCTTCTGTGGCTGCTTACGCACATTACCCTTCTTGTGGCTGCTTGCGCACCCAGCCCAGAAACGCGGCGTCGGGCGCCGTCAGCCGCGCGCGGCCCGTGGCCGCCCACCACGCCTGCCAGTCGGCCAGCAGCCCGTAGACATCCGCCCCCGGACGCAGCGCCCGCGCCGCCTCCAGCGCCTGCACGCTTGGCTGGGGCAGCGTGCCGGGGGGGGCGCTTGCGCGCTTACGGGTAAAGCGGATCATATCGCCCTGCCCTTCCTCCATGTCGTACTCGGGCAATTGCCCCGCCACGATCATTTTGCGCATGGCCGCGCGGAACACCCGCAGGGGCGCCGTGCTGCCCGCCTTCTTGTGCAGCGTCTCCAGCCCGATCTGCCAGTCGGGCTGGCGGCCACAGTGCTTGCGCGCAAGCTCGTAGATCCGCCGCTCCAAGGGCTTGCGCAGACGGAAATAGTCCCGGCTCAGCGTCAGCACCGATTTTGACATCACCGCCCGGAACAGCCACTCCGACAGGGTCACCGTCACGCTGATCATCCGCCCGCCCCGGCTGCGGCGCACGATCTCCCATGTCTCGATCAGGCCGAAACCGCGCGTCGTCTCCAGCCCGCCGGTGGTCATGTTGGTGGTGATGCGCGTGCCCGCCAGCCGCTCGAAGGCCTCGCGCAGGCGCGCATAGGCATCACCGCTGGTGTCGCGATTGGTGGCCACCAGCAGATCATGGGCGGTCAGCTGCAAGGTCCGCGACACCTCCCGCCCCGCATTCACCGCCGCCATCAGCTGGCTGATGCAATAGATCACGATGTCCTTGTCGTGGATCGTGGCACGGCCCTTGACGCTGGGCACCACCTCGATCTCGGTCCCGTTATGGGCATAGCGCAGCACGCGCCGGTCAGGCCGGGTGCTGAGCGAAAAGATCGGATGCTCCATCGTGCCCAGATCATCTTTTGGCGCGGCATCAAAGATATCGCAGACAAAAAAATCCGGTGTGGTCTGAGGGGCCGACCCTAATACGCTGCCGCCTGCTACCATGTCTTAACCTCGCCTGTCAGGCCTGCTCTGGCCCTTCTTATTCTCAGATGCCTTTGGCAATGCTGCTCTACCGCCCCCCTTTTTTTCGCTCTGCCATAGGCAGAGGTCATCGGGGTTTCAGTGACACCACCTCTAAAGTTATCCACAGGGTCTGTAAAGAAATCGCTGGGCCCGAAGGCCCAAATCTTCGGGGGATCTTCGGGGGATCGGAGTCACGCCAGCGGCGTATCAGAGTCACCTCTTCGGGGGATCAGAGTCGCTTTGTGAGGACAGAAAGTCAAATAAGTCTTTCTTCATAGCAGCTTAAAGGCAGGCTTGTGACGCCGTAACATTAATATAACATCATATTAACAACATAGATTTGGAACAGCGCCTCACTTGAGAGGCCGAACTGTGCAGATGAGCGTTGGATTTGCTGGGAAAAAGCAGAAAAGTGCAGGCCATGTGTGGAAAAACTGGCCATGTGCCGGGTTTTTGCGTATAGGTGGGAAAAAAGCGCACATAGTAGCGTAAGGCCCCTGTAAGACTCCTGAGAGAAAGCAGTTCCGATGAAATCAAATGGGCCCCCTGCCCCGCCCTATTTCAACATTGATCCCGATGCGGCCCTTGCCGCCCTCGGGCCCCAGACCAGCACCGCAAGCTTTGGCACCATCGCGCGCGCCTGTCAGGCCGGGCGTGATGATCTGGCCGGGCGCGGGCTGGAGGAGAGCGGCGGGCGGCGTCTGCGGCTCTTCTCCACATGGGAGATCACCCGCTATCTGATCCCCGTCGCCACCGGCCATTTCCGCCGCGTCCTGAAAGCCCATCCCGATCTGCCCCAAGGGCGCAGCGAGACGGCGGGCGGGGCCAAATGGTTCACCCTCGACGAGGTGCTGCGCCTGCGCGCCCATTTCGGGCAGGAAGGATCGAAGGCCAAGGAATACCTGCCCTACCGCCCCGAAGGCCAGCCCGCCAAACTGGTCGCTGTTGCCAATTTCAAAGGCGGCGTCGGCAAGACCTCGACCGCCGCCCATCTGGCCATGTCCGCCGCCCTCGACGGCTACAAGGTGCTGGTGATCGATCTCGACAGTCAGGGCTCGATGACCACAATCTTTGGCGGCAAGGTGGCTGATGAATGGCAGACGGTCTTCCCGCTCATGGCGCGGCATTACGCGCGCTATCTGCAAGGCGAGAACCAGCGCCGCCTTGACCGGGGCGAGACGCCGCTGCCGCTCGACGACACGCTGAGTGCGGCGCTTGAGATCAAAGCGGACAGCCTTGTGCAAAAGACGCACTGGCCCAACATCGATCTGATCGGTGCCCAGCTCAACCTCTACTGGGCCGAATTCCAGATCCCCGTCTGGCGCATGCAGGGGCGCGGCTGGAAGCTCTGGGATGCGCTGACCGAGACGCTGGAGTCGGACGGCATTCTCGACCAATACGATGTGATCTTTCTCGATACGCCGCCCGCGCTGGGGTATCTGACGATCAACGGTCTGGCCGCCGCCGACATCGTGCTGGTGCCGCTGGGGGCCTCGTTTCTCGAGTTTGACAGCACGGGGCGCTTCTTTGACATGCTGCATGCGACGTTCGATTCCATCGAGGAGGCCGAGAATATGGCGGCCCGCGCGCTGGGGCGGCCCGGGCTCAACTTTGAATGGGACGCCGTGCGTGCGGTGATCACGCGCTATGACGGCGCGCAACAGGCCGAGCTGGCGGGGCTGATCCAGGCTTACCTCGGCCAGACACTGGCGCTGCACCGGCAGGATTTCACCGCCCTGATCGGGCAGGCAGGCGAGCAGGTGCGCGGCATCTACGAGGCCGATTACCGCGATTTCAACCGCGAGACCTATGTGCGCGGGCGCGAAACCTTCGACGCCACCTATGCCGCCTTCAAGGAGCTGCTGGTGGGGGCCTGGCGACGTGATGTGCTGGCCGCCCAGCAGGCAGCGGCGGAATGAGCGGGGGTCACGCAACGCGCGCCCGAGTAGCGGCGCCTTTAGCAGGCTGCGCAACAGTCGGTGCGCACACACAAGGAGGCATCTCATGGCCAAACGCAAACGCCTGACGCAAACACCGACCCAAGCAGTAGCCGAACCCATGCCGCCCTTGGAGACGAAGGCGATGTTTCCCTTGGGCGTTGCCCGCCATGCCCCCCCCATCGCTGGCGTGGCGCGGGACAGTGCCGCCCATGCCGCGCTGGAGGAGATGACCCAGCGGTGGGAAGCGGCACGCGATGGTGGGCGGCTGGTACTGGCCCTGCCCCATGACGCCCTTGCCCTCGACCACCTCACCCGCGACCGGATCGCCACCGACGCCGAGGAGATGACGGCCCTGCGCGACAGTCTGGAGGCGCGTGGCCAGCAAACCCCGATCGAGGTGGTGGCCCTGCCCGAGGGCCGCTATGGCCTGCTGTCGGGCTGGCGGCGCTGTCAGGCGCTGCGGATGCTGCACACGGAGACGGGAGAGGCGCGTTTTGCCACGGTACAGGCTCTGTTGCGGCGCCCTGCGGAAGCGGCGGATGCCTACCGCACCATGGTCGATGAAAACGAGATCCGCGCCAATCTGAGCCATTTCGAGCGCGCGCGCATCGTGGTCAAGGCCGCGCAGACGGGTGTGTTCGAGGATGAGGCGACAGCGCTCGCCGGCCTCTTTGGTACCGTGCCGCGCGCGCGCCGCTCCAAGATTCGCTCCTTTATCAGTGTGGTGCATGCGCTCGACGGCGAGGTCCAGTTCCCCGAGCGGATCAGTGAACGATTGGGCCTCGATCTGTCGCAACGGCTGGATGCGGATACAGGCTTTGCCACTGTGCTGCGCGCCGCGCTTGCGCAGGCCGCTCCTGCAGATGCCAGCGCAGAGCAAAGCGTGCTCAAGCGGGCGCTGAGCGCACAGAAGGTGCAGAAAGACTCCGAAGATGAGGCTCTAATAGATAGTTTAGAGACGCATAGCTCTCCCCTGATCGATCATGCGGGCATCCGGCTGCACCGTGCGCCCGACGGCACGCTCTTGCTGTCAGGCTCGGGTGTGACAGAGGATCTGACGCGCGATCTGGTTGATTGGATCGCGACGCGCAAACCGTAAATTGTTTCGCTGCGAAACATTTTAACCAAATCGCGCCTTAGGGCTGTGCCTTGTCTCAGGCGGCTTTGGCCTCTATGCACGGCGGGGCACGAAGGGCTGGAGGATCGCATGCTGCCGGGCAGACTATACCGCATCTTTCAGCGTTATGCGGATATCCATGTGGCGTTTGATCTGGCAGCCGGGCCGCTGGGCGATAGGGGCGCGGTGACGCGCGCGCAGGTGCAGGGCGGGCGTATTCATCTGGTGGGCTACACGCAGGCACAGCGCGTCCAGATGCAGATCAATCGCAGCACTGTGGCGGTGGCCCCTGTACCAGATCCCAGTGGGCGCGCGGTTTTCGCCCTTGATCTGCCGCTCGAGGTGGGCCCGATCACGCTGACGCTTGAGACGGACGCGGGCACGTCGGCGCATTCCTTGCGCGGGGCGACGGCCTGGCGGATCAGGCGGGCGCGTATCATGCTGGCGCTGCGCTTTGTCGGGGTGCTGTTGGTGCTGCTGCCGCAGATTTACGCGTGGAAATGGCAGGGCGATCTGGCCGCGCGTGAGGGGGTCAAGCAGCGGCTGGGGCTGGTGCCGCAGGTGCGTGCGCTGCCGCTGGCGGCGGGGTTGCTGGGGGCGACTAAGCCCCCGCCCGAGCCACCCCCGATGGCGACGCTGGTGATGCCAGTCTATAATGCCTTCGACATGCTGCCCGAGGCGCTGCGCCGGGTTGTGGCTCATTCAGGTAGCGCGTGGCGGCTGGTGCTGATCGAGGATTGCTCCTCTGATACCCGTGTGCGGCCGTGGTTGCAGGCTTGGGCGCAGGAGCCGCAGCAGGCGGGGCGTGTCAGCCTGCTGTGCAATGACACCAATCTGGGCTTTGTCGGATCGGCAAACAGGGGGCTGGAGGCGGCACGCGCATGGAAGGGCGATCCTGTCGTGCTGCTGAATTCCGATGTTTTCGTGCCTCAGGGCTGGCTGGGGCGGCTGCTGGCGCCGTTGCGGGATGGCGCAGTGGCCTCTGTCACGCCGATGTCGAATGATGCCGAGATCTTTACCGTACCGGTGATCTGTCAGCGGGGTCAGATAGCACCCGATGCAGTGGACCGCCTCGATGCCGCTGCCGCCCGCTTTGACCCAAAGGCGGCACTGGCGGAGGCGCCGACCGGTGTGGGGTTCTGCATGGCGATGGCGCCGCAGTTTCTGGCGCAGGTGCCGCAATTCGATACAATATTCGGGCGCGGTTACGGCGAGGAGACGGACTGGTGCCAGAAAACCCGCGCGCTGGGGGGGCGGCATCTGGGGGCGGGGAATGTCTTTGTCGAGCATCGCGGCGGTGTCTCGTTCGGCTCGGCGGCCAAGCAGCGCCTGCTGGAGCAGAACCTGAGCGAGATCACCCGCCGCTATCCCTCCTATGACAATCAGGTGCAGGATTTCATCCGCCATGATCCGCTGGCCACAGCACGTCTGGCGCTGGCGCTGGTCTGGGCGGGGGCGCATCACGCAGGCACAGTGCCCGTCTATCTGGCCCATGCCATGGGCGGCGGCGCGGAGATCTATCTGAAAGAGCGGATTGCGCAGGATCTGGCAGCAGGCGGTGCGGCTGTCGTGCTGCGGGTGGGGCAGGTCACGCGCTGGCAGATTGAGGTGCATAGCGCGGGCGGGGTGACCCAGGGGCTGTTGGACGACACCGGGGCGATGGGGGCGCTGATCGCTTTGTTAGGGCCGCGGCGGATCGTCTATTCCTGCGGTGTGGGCGACTGGGATGCGGTGACATTGCCCGATATTCTGGTGCAGCTTGCGGGCGCTGCGGAGGAGGGGAACAGGCTGGAAATGCTGGTGCATGACTACTTCCCGCTCAGCCCGTCCTATACGCTGCTGGGCGCGCAGGGCCGCTTTGAGGGGGTGCCGCTGGCAGGCGGGCCTTTGGCGGATGATCCTGCGCATATTGCCCCGCGCGCGGGCCCGCCCCCTGCCCCGCTGGCCGATTGGCAGGCGGCTTGGGGGCGATTGGTGACGCGTTGTGCGCAGATCACAGTGTTTTGTGAGACGGGCCGCGATCTGATGGTGCAGGTCTATCCGCAGGCTGCACCCGTGATCCGTGTGGTGCCGCACCAGTTGCCGCAACTCCCCGCGCGTATTGTACCGCCCAACGGGCCTGTGGTGATCGGTGTGCTGGGCAATATCGGCGCGCACAAGGGGGCGGCGGTGGTGCAGCGGCTGGCGGCGGATCTGGCGCGCGACGCGCAGTATAAGAGATCGCATGTGGTGGTGATCGGGCATCTGGATCCCGATTTTGGTCTGGCCTCCCCTTCAAAGGTGCATGGATCCTATCTGCTGCGCGATCTGGGGGGGCTGGTGGCGCGCTATGGCATCACCTGCTGGCTGATCCCCTCCGTCTGGCCCGAGACGTTCTCTTTTACCACCCATGAGGCGCTGGCGACGGGGATGCCGGTCTTTGCTTTTGATCTGGGCGCACAGGGGGCGGCGGTGGCGCGGGCAGTGGCGCAAGGCGCGCCCGGTGCCGTGCTGCCCCTGCCCGATGCGGGCCGTCTGGACCCTGCCCTGATTCTGCACCCCCACACCAGATTGCAGGCCGCATCATGAGCATAGCCCCCCAACTGATCCTGCATGTCGGGGCGCCCAAATGCGGCAGCACTGCCCTGCAGAGTGCGCTGAGTGCCACGCCGGATCTGACGGACGCCGGGGGGACCAGTCTGCGCTATACCGCGTGGCGCCAGATCGGGGGCAGAGGGACGGCGCTTTATGGGCGCGAATTGTCGCTGATGGCGCGGGCCTCGGCCTATGGCTATCTCAGCTGGCCTAATTTCGGGCCGCAAACACCTGTTGACGCCGTGTTTGCGAGCCTCGACCGGGTGCGCCGCAAGGGGCTGGAGGCGGGGCATCTGCCCATTGCCTCTTGTGAGGGGTGGATCAGCCGCGCAGCGCTCTTTGCGCCCGTGCTGGCGCGGTGGGGGCATCCGCCCGTCGATGTTGTGGCCTTTGTGCGCCCGGTGATCGAATGGAACAATTCTGCCTTCTGGCAATGGGGCATCTGGAATGTGCCCAGCCTCGATGCCTGGCTGCACCGCTCCAATCTGCCCTACAGCTTTGGCGCTGACCTTGAGGCATGGGCGCAGATCCCCAATGTGCGCGTCCGCTTTGCCTGGGTGCAGCCCGATGCGGTGGCGCAGTTCGGGCAGTGGTACGGTGTCGATGTGCCCCGCTCAGAGACGCGCAATGCCGCCTCGTCGCCTGCGCTGGTGGGGGTGCTGTTGCGGCACCGCCGCCTGCGTCTCAACGGCCATGAGGCGGCGACGGAATTCGTGGTGCAGCGGTGGTGCCCTCCCGTGGCTGGGCGCAAACTCTGGGCGGTGATGCCGCGCCATGTGCACCAGTGGCGCGCGGTCACTCAAACCACGCTGGCGGCCTTACGGCGCATCGCGTCTGATCCTGACATGCAGGCGGTTTGCGACGATCCGCGCTGGTGCGATGAGAAACGCCATCACCCGGAGATCCTCAGCGGGATCTCACCGCTGAACGATCCCGACCAGTTGGCGGGGCTGCACGCTGCGCTGGCCGTGGGGCTGGCGCGGGTGGCGCTGGCGCTGGGTCAGTCGGTGCCGGCGCTGCCGCCCTGCCCCGCGCCGGGTGCCCCGCTGACAGACTGGGATGTGGCGCTGGTGGCGATGCTGGACCTGCTGCTGGCCCGTGATCGCAGCCTGCGCGACAGGGTCATCCGGGGATCAATGCCGATCTTTGCGCGGCTGCGGGCGGGGGATCTGCTGGCGCGCGCGCAGGATCATTGGTTCAGCAAATCCCGGTGATAGCGGCGCAGCAGCAAAAGCCCCAGCGCCAGGCAGGTCAGCGCGACACCCAGCACATAGGGCACACTGACATAATCCGCTGAATAGGTGCCATAAAACCCCGAGCGCATTATGCCCACGATGTGGATCAGCGGATTGTACCAGACATAGGGCTGATACTCTGTCGGGACCATGTCAAAGGTAAAGAAGATGCCCGAGAGGATGAAAAGCGGTGTGGTCAGGATGGCCCATGCCCGCTGGTAGACGGGCAGGCGGATGAACAAAAAACAATTGAGCGTGCCGATCCCCAGCGCGAGGATCGCGGCGAGGGAGTAGGCCTTGATGATGGTCAGAAAGTCGAGGTGTGTCCGGGTCTCGAACAGCAGCAGGATCGTGGTGAACACGACATAGCCCACCAGCAGTTTCGTCATCATCTCGAGCAGGAAGCGTGCGATCAGGCTGTCGAAATAGGTGACCGTGGGATAGGCCAGCAGCGGGCGCGAATAGGTCAGACCGCCGGCCACCTTACCTTGGACTGAGCTATACAGAAGGAAGGGCAGCATCCCCGTGGCATAGAACATCGGAAAGCTGATCCCGAGGGCAGGGGTGCGCACGAAGGCGGAAAACACCATCGATAGGATCGCGATGCCGAAGGCAGGCTCGACGATGGCCCAGAGGTAGCCACCCGGCGAGCGGCCATAAGAGGTGGCCATCTCGCGCAGCATCAAGGCGATGACTGCGCGCAGGCTGCCGAAGCGGATACGGTGCTGGCGCGGGCGCACGGGGGCGCGGAAGGGCTCTGCGGACATAAGGATGGGGGCCAATTACTATGGTATTCAAGACCTGCTGTGTATATCATCGCAAATCAAAGATGAAGTTCTTCGTGAAAGGCCCGTGGCCATGTCCAGCGCCCCTGATACCAGCATACGCAACAGCCCGCTCACCAGCCCTACACTGGTGCCCAGTGAGGCGGCCAAAACGGCGCCCGCTACAGGACGCGCGCCTGCGCCGCCGCCCAAGCCCGTGACGGTGCTGCCGCTGCCCAAGCCGCAATCGGCGCCTTCTGGTACGGCGCCTTCTGCGGCCCCGGCACGTAAGCCAGCCGATACGGCCGCGAATACAGGTGGCAATACAGGTGGCCGCCAGCCCCTGCGGTCCCCTGCGCGGCAGAGTTTTGCGCGGCTGCGCCATGTTCTGGTCGCCCTCAGCTTTGTGATTTTTGTCGTGGTGCCCAGCGGCATCAGCGGGGTCTATCTGTGGGCTGTGGCAGTGGATCAATATGCCTCGAGCGTGGGATTTTCCGTACGGCGCGAGGATGCGGGATCGCCCACGGATGTGCTGCGCGGGCTGACCAGCTTTTCGGGCTCGAGTTCGACCGACACCGATATCTTGTTCGAATATCTGCAAAGCCAACGCCTGGTCAGCGAGATGGACAGTGAGATAGGTCTGCGCGCGCGCTGGTCAAAGCCCGAGAAGGACCCGGTCTTTGCGATCGAGGCCGATGCCTCCATCGAGGATCTGATGGGCCATTGGGAGCGGATGGTGCGGGTGGCCTATGGCACCGGCGCCGGGCTGATCGAAGTGGAGGTGCGCGCCTTTGCACCCGGGGACGCTACGCTGATTGCACAGACGCTGTTCGCCAAAAGCTCGGAGATGATCAACGATCTGAGTGCGGTCGCGCGCGAGGACGGTATCCGCTATAACAAGGAAGAGCTGGAGCAGGCCGAGAACCGGTTGCGCGATGCCCGCGAAAAGCTGACACGGTTCCGCAATGTGAACCAGATCGTCGATCCAGAGCTGGATCTGCGCAGTCAGGCGGGACTGCTGGCCAAGCTGCAGGAGCAGAAGGCCGCCGCTCTCATCGACATCGATCTGCTTTCCATGACCATGACCGACACCGACCCGCGCATCGAGCAGGCGCGCCGCAGGCTCGAGGTGATCGACGCGCGCATCTCGCAAGAGCGGCTGAAGCTGGGCGGATCGGGCCAATTGCCGCAGGAGGGCAATCAGGGCTTCGCCAATATCATCGGCGAATACGAGCTGTTGGTGGTGGACCGCGAATTTGCCCAGCAGGCCTATATCTCGGCGCGTGCCTCCTACGACAGCGCGCTGTCGGAGGCGCGGCGCAAGAGCCGCTATCTGGCCGCCTATATGGAACCGACGCAGGCGCAGACGGCAGCCTATCCCGAACGGCTGACGCTTCAGGTGGTGATCACGCTGTTCTTGTTCCTGATCTGGGGCATCGGCGTACTGATCTATTACTCGGTCAAGGACCGTCGTTAGGGGTGACGCCGGGAGGTCGGCGTTAAGGGACTGAGCAGATGATCACTTTCGAGAATGTGTCGAAATCCTTTATTCTGGAGGGGCGGCGCAAGGACATCATGCGGGATGTCAGCGTCGTCTTTCCCGATGGCCGCTCGGTCGGGCTGCTGGGGCGCAACGGGGCTGGTAAATCAACCTTGCTGCAGATGATTGCGGGCACGCAGGATCCCACGTCCGGGCGCATCGTCACCACAGGGGCGATCTCTTGGCCCGTGGGGTTTGCTGGATCCTTTCACGGAGAGCTGAGCGGCGCGCAGAATTGCCGCTTTATCGGACGGATCTATGGGGTGGACACGGACGAGCTGATTGATTTTGTTGAGGATTTCGCAGGCTTGGGCGTGCATTTCCATCTGCCGCTGCGCAGCTATTCCTCGGGGATGAAATCGCGTCTGGCTTTCGGGGTGTCGATGGGGGTGGCCTTTGACACCTATCTGGTGGACGAGGTGACAGCCGTGGGCGATGCCGCCTTTCTTGCCCGCAGTGACGCGTTGTTCAAGGACCGCATGAAGAATTCGGGCGCGGTGGTGGTGAGCCATGCGATGTCGCAGATCCGCCGGCTGTGCGACAGTGCGGTGGTGCTGGAGAACGGGCAAATGACCTATTACGAGGATGTCGAAGAGGGCATCCGGGCGCATAACAAGAACATGGCGAATAACCCGACATAGAGTCTGATGGGCAGTTTAGAGCTCTGTCAGAGCCGGCCCAATGCGGCGGCGGCATAAAAAACCGCGCTGGCTGCCCGCGTCTGGCGATACAGCCCCGCCCGCCAGAGCGCGCGCATCCGCCCAAACCCGGGGCGGGTATCCTCAAAGATCTGCAGCACCGCGCGGTTTTCGGGCGTGAGCAGGGGAGAGACGGCGCGCAGGGCGGCGGTATTGGCCGCGATCCAGCCGCCATAGGTATGGCCCAGCACCTGGGTGGCCCGCTGCAACGTGGCGCGCAGGCCGTCATGCGCGCCCATCGCATTGGCGCCGTGCTGGCGGTAGTGGATCATGCGGGCGGTGTCGATGTTGATGGTGCCGCCTGCACCGCTGACCAGCTGATAGAGCCACCAGTCATGATAGGGGATGCCCTGCGGCACACCGGCGCGGCGCACCAGTGCCAGCGCCTGCGCGTCCATCACGGTGCTGTGGCCGCTGACGACATTCTGGGTCAGGGCATTGCGGAAGGACGGGGGGCGCGGCGGCGGGCGCGAGGCGCCAATGACGCGCAGGGCGGCATTGGTGTGATGGCTCTGCCCGCTGTAGAGGGTCATCGGGCCGCTGTGGTGGAGCGCATCCAGCGCGCGGGCGAGTTTGTCGGGGTGCCAGACGTCATCGTGATCGGACAGGGCCACGGGGCCGTGCGTGGGCAGATCGGGATGGGTGAGCAGGGACATGAAATTGGCGGCGGGTCCTGCGCGGGGGCCGTCGATCAGGCGGATGGTGCGGCCTGCGCCGTGTCGGGCGCAAAAAGTGTCGATCAGGGCGCGTGTGGTGTCGGTCGATCCGTCGTCGGAGATCCACAGATCCCATTGCACGCCGCGCTGTGCGACGTAAGAGTCCAGCTGCTCGGACAGATGCGCCGCACTGTTACAGGTGGCGAGCAGGATCGTAACGCGGGGCAACGCGGGTAAACTCCTTTGATTAGGCTCTGTATCAGACATGATGTGGCTTTCGGATAGGTCTGTCCCTTGATGGGGTGATCTGGCCCTTTGTGCAACAGGCGCTTGGTGTGCCACGCTGTCTGACCCCTACATCTTGATTAGTATTGTTGGCAAAGGCCACATTTTGGTCGCGTCCCTTGCGCAGGCCCTCCTTACCTGCGGGCGACACCCTGCCTTGTCGTTTTGCACGGGGGTGTGACGGATGGTGGAGTTTCAGCATGTGCGGACCCGGTCTGACGGGCCGGATGCGCATATGATCGGTCTGGGGGATCTGGAGGTGCAGCTGGTGGGCGGGCAGCTGCAGATTTATGGCGCGAGCGGGATGGGTGGCGGCGTGAGCCTGCGCACGGGCAACACGCTGGATTGGCGCGGCACGGGCGATTATGCAGCGCCCACCGGCTTGTCGGCCCCGCGCGAGCTGCATCTGGTGAACCTTGACGGGGCGCAGGTGCTGCTGGCGCCGGGGCAATTCGGCAACCGGATCGACGCCTGGGCGATCGATGTCAACGGCACGCCGGGTGCCGCGCGCCCGCTGACGCTGAGTGGGCCGGATGCGGCGGCCAATAGGGGCGGGATCACCGCGCTGGAGCAGATGGAGCTGGGCGGGCAGCATATTTTCGTGACGGCCAGCCGCTATGCGCCGGGCCTTGAGGTCTGGACGCGCGAGGGGAATGTGCTGCGCCAGACGGGGCAATCTGAGGTGTCTGATTTTTTGGGGGCGAACACGGTGGTGGCGACGGCGCTGATCCAGCCGGGCGGCGTGCCCTTTGTGCTGGCGGCGGGTTCTGCAAGCCATGATCTGCTGGCCTTCGCCCTCACGCCCGGCGGCGGGCTGGGGATGCCTGTGCGCCTTGATCTGCGCGACGGGCTGTTCATCGATACGCCGACGCATATCGAGACGGTGCAGATCGGCGGGCAAAGCTTTGCCATATTGGGGTCGGCGGGCAGCAGTTCAGTCTCTGTCATTGAGATTTCGGCCAGTGGGCAGATGCGTGTGGTCCACCAGATCAACGACACACCCGAGACGCGGTTTCACAATCTGGCGGGGCTGGAAGTGCTGCAGACGCCTGCGGGCGTCTTTGTGCTGGTGGCGGGCAAGGACAACGGGCTGACGCTGATGACGCTGGGCGGGGATGGCCGTCTGCTGCATCTGGGCAGTCTGGAAGACGAGATGCGCGAGATGGCGCTGATGGACACCGGCGCGCTGGAGATGGTGTGGCGGGACGGGGGCCTCGATATCGTCATCTCGGGCGAGGTGCTGGAGGGGAGTAACGCGGGCGGGCGCGGGGTGACGCTGTTGCGCGTCGAGGATGTGGCGGCCAGCCTGCCGCAGCTGCGCACCGGCGACGCCGAGCATGTGCTGACCGGTACGGCGGGGGCGGATCTGTTCGTGGTGTCGGCCACGTCCGAGGATCAGGTGGTCCGCGATTTCAATCCTGCGGTGGACCGGCTGGACCTGTCCGCGATGGGGCGGTTCTATGATCTGGCGGATCTGGAGATTTCGAGCACGTCACGCGGGGCGGTGATCCGCCTGGGGGAGGCGCAGGTGACGGTGTTCAGTCACAACAGATCGCGGCTGCGGGAGGAAGATTTCACCACCTTGGTGGTGAGCAATCTGGGGAATGTGGACACCGCCCCGCTGCGGCCGCTGCCGGCCGCCTCGGTGGTGGCCAGTGTGGGCGCGCTGGGGCCGGATCTGCTGGACGGTCGGGCGGGCGCCGATGTGCTGCTGGGCCAGCCGGTGGACGAGGTGTTTGACGCCTTTGCGGCGCAGGTCTACAGGCTCTACCGCGCGACGCTGGACCGTGATCCCGATCTGCGCGGGCTGATGAACTGGACGACGCGGCTGGAGAGCGGTGAGTGCAGCCTGCTGGAGGTGGTGGCGGGGTTTACCGGATCGCCCGAGTTTGCGCGTGCTTACGGGGATACCTCCAACCGCGATTTCGTGACGTTGCTCTATGACAACGTGCTGGACCGTGCGCCTGATGCGGACGGGCTGGCCAACTGGAGCGGGCGGTTGGAGCGGGGGGATATGAGCCGCGCGCAGGTGGTGCAGGGATTTTCCGAGAGTGCGGAATTTCGCACAGAGACGCAGGCCGAGGCGCTGGGGTTCAGCCGGGCGGGGATACAGGCGGATTTTGCCGATGACGTCTACCGGCTGTACCGTGCCACGCTGGACCGTGATCCCGATCTTGGCGGGTTTACCAACTGGTCGGAGCGCATGGCGGAGGGGATGTCGTTCGTCTCGGTGGTGTCGGGCTTTACCGGCTCGGCGGAATTTGCGCGCGCTTATGGCAATACATCGGACCAGGCGTTTGTGACGCTGCTCTATAACAACGTGCTGGACCGCGCGCCGGATGCTGCAGGGCTGGCCAATTGGACGGGGCGGCTGGAGCGCGATGAGATGAGCCGCCCGCAGGTGGTGCAGGGATTCGCGCAGAGCACGGAATTTGTCGCGGCCACGATGCCGGATCTGACGGCTTGGGTGCAGGCGCAGGGGATCGACGATGTGCTGGACGGGGGCGGGGGGCGCAATATCCTGATGGGTGGTCTGCTGGCCGATACCTTTGTCTTTCGTGCGGGCGACAATGGCAATCATACGGTGGTGGACGCCGAGCCCTGGGATACCTTGCGGATGGAGGGGTTTGGCTACCGCACGGCGGCAGATCTGGCGCTGCATCTGGTAGGAGACGGCGATGATGTGCTGTTTACCGGTGCGGGAGTGAACATCCGGTTTCTGGATACCGACATCACAACGATTCTGGGGCTAGGGCTGGAGCTGGAGTTCTAGGGCAGTTCATGACGCCATTGCGTAGCGCGGGATTCACCCATCCTTGACATATGTTGGACATAGTGATGCCCAAATGGTGTAGCATTCTGGATATCCGGACAATTCAGGGTAAATCGAGGCGGTCTGCGGACCTGTCGCGGGATACTGGGGGATGTGCGCCACACCGGGACAGGCGGGGGAGAAATACAGTGAGGGCTGTAGATCTCCGAGCCTTATCCTAGACAGATGCACGGGTTTGACGTGCGCAAGCGCAGCCTGTCTGCGGAGCAGGAGACGTCTATGCAACGGACCCCTACGGCTTTTGAACAGGCCTTGCTGGAGTATATCAATCAGGCCCGGCTGAATCCGGGGGGCGAGTTTGATGTGGTCTATGCGGACGGGCAGGCGGGCACGCAGGCCAATATCACCAATGCGGTGCGGTTCTTCGGGGTCGAGGCGGAAGCCTACCGTGCGCAGATGGCCGAATATGACGCGGTGGCGCCGCTGGCCTGGAATGCCGCACTGGCCACGGCCGCGCAGAACCAATCGCAGCTGATGATCGAGACGGATACCCAGTCGCACAGGCTGCCCGGGCAATCCTCGCTGGGTACCCGAATCACCGAAGCGGGCTATATCAATTGGCGCAGTGTGGGCGAGAACATCTATGCCTATGCGGATGATCCGCTGTTTGCCCATGCGGGGTTCATGATCGACTGGGGCTATGACGACGCCGATCTGGACAATGGCATGTTGCGCAGCGACTGGAAGACCATCGGCGACGGCATTCAGGACGGGGCGGGGCACCGGGTGGCGATCATGTCCACCCGCTATACCGAGATCGGGATCGGGGTGCTGGCGGATACGGATCCGGACACCCGCGTAGGACCCTATGTGGTGACGCAGAATTTCGGGACCAAGCAGGTGGCGGGGCCTGCGCAGCTCTTGGGCGTGGTCATTGACGATGCGGACGGAGACCGTTTTTATGACATCGGCGAGGGGCAGGGCGGGATGATGGTGACGGCCACCGGTGCTGCGGGGACGTTCACGACACAGACATGGGCATCGGGCGGCTATCAGATCGCGCTGGCGGCGGGGACCTACAGCGTCGCCTTCTCGGGCGGGGCGCATGCGGGCAGTGTGACCTATCAGATCACGGTGGGCACGCAGAACGTCAAGCTGGATGCGATGGTGGCGGATCTGGTGGTGCCGGAGCCTGTTGTGCAGGATCCGGTCCAGCCTGATGCCTTCGTGGTTGATCCGGGGGCAGAGCCTGCGCCTTTGGCGGTCCAGATCCATTCAGGGGGCACGGTGGCGGATATGTTCTTTGGTGATGGGTTTGTGGCGGATTACTTCCCCGACGTTTCGGCGCAGGTTTTCAGGCTCTATCAGGCGGTTTTGGGACGTGATCCGGATTTGGGTGGGCATGCCGCCTGGACAGTGCGAATCGCGCTGGAGGATATGGACCCGCTGGATGTGGTGCAGGGATTCATGGGATCGCCGGAGTTTCTGGCGCGCTTTGGCGGGCTGGGCAATACGGATTTTGTTGAGCTGCTTTATGATAATGTGTTGGGGCGGACGGCGGATGCAGGCGGTCTGGCGCGCTGGACCGGCGAACTGGACGCGGGCGCCGACCGCGCGCAGGTGGTCCTTGGCTTTGCCGACAGTCCCGAGCTGACCCAGCGCACGGCGCAGGCGCAGGCGGCCTTTGACGCGCAGGGATCGGCGCAGCTTTGGGGGGATGATGTGTTCCGGCTGTACCAGGCGACGCTGGACCGCGACCCTGATCTGAGCGGCTTTCTGAACTGGAGTGCGCGGCTGGCCAATGGCATGTCTTTTGGGGATGTGGCGGATGGTTTTGTCGGCTCACCCGAATTTGTGGCGACCTACAGCACACTTGGCAATGATGCCTTTGTCACCCTGCTCTATGCCAATGTGCTGGACCGCGCGCCCGATGCGCCGGGGCTGGACAGTTGGACCACACAGCTGGAGGAGGGCATGGGCCGCGCGCAGGTGGTCGAGGGATTCTCGCAGAGCCGTGAATTCGGGTTGGTGACGGCGGATGATTTTGCGACTTGGGTGCGGGCGCAGGGCACGGACGATATCTTGTCGGGCGGCGGCGGCAATGATGTGCTGGCGGGCGGCGCGCTGGCGGATACCTTCGTGCTGTCCAACCTTGCGGGGCATGCCACGGTTCTGGATCTCGAGGTCTGGGACAGGATCGATCTGCGCGCCTTCGGTTATGGCTCGGACGTCCAGGCGCGGCTGTATTTCAGCCAGCAGGGCGATGATGTGGTGTTCAACAACGGGGCGGATGCCATGGCGACCTTTATCGACGTGCAGCTGGCCTTGCTGAGCGATGATATGCTGTTGATTTGAGGGGGTGTTGCCGGGCGCGCGCGGTGTGATCGCGGTGCCTTAACGCGCGGTTCATAAAGTGCCGGAGATTTCCTTTCTCCGGAGTGATACCTATGAGCAACATTGATTTTTCGCGCCTTTTGACGTCAGAAGATCTGGCCGAGCAGGCGGTGCAGGCGCATCGCGCGGCGGTCAAGGCTGTGTGCAAGCAGCGTATTCTGGCGCGCTATCCGCTCGAGGCGCAGCAGAACATCGTGCAGGCGATTGCGGTTCATGTGCTGGAGGTGCGGGTGGGCAACGCAGCGCAGCTTGATAGCGAGGACATCGCGCTGGCGCTGGCGGCACAGGAGTGGGTCGCCGACATGCAGGCGGCCTGCCGGGTGCTTGCGGCAGACCTGAGCGCGGATCCGCTGGAGGAGGGGGGCTGGCCCGACCTGCCCGAGGGGGTGGCCGGGCTGATTGCGCGTTTCTGATCGCGCGTTTTTGATTGCGAGTCTTAGCCTTTGGCGCCCTACCCTTTGGCGCCCTACCCTTTGGCACCTTGACCGCGGGCATAGATATCCTCGTAACGGATGATGTCATCCTCGCCCAGATAGGCGCCGGTCTGCACTTCGATGAGGACCATCGGCACTTTGCCGGGGTTCTCCATGCGGTGGACGGCGCCCAGCGGGATATAGACGGACTGGTTTTCAGCCAGCAGTTTCACCTCGTCGTCCACGGTCACTTTAGCGGTACCTGCCACCACGATCCAATGCTCGGAGCGGTGGTGGTGGCTTTGCAGGCTGAGGGCTGCACCCGGGCGGACGTGGATGCGCTTGACCTGAAAGCGGTCGGCCAGCACCAGCGTCTCGAACCAGCCCCAGGGGCGGTGATCGACGGGGAAATGCTGGGCCTGCTTGGCGCCGCGCGCCTTGAGGACATTGACCGCCTCCTTGACGTGCTGGCTGTCAGAGATATTGGCGACCATGACCGCATCGCGCATGGCGACGGCGACAACATTCTTGAGGCCGATGCCCACCAGCTCGATCTCACTGGTCTCGGAGCGCAGGAGGGTGTTTTCACAGTCAAACCCGGTGGTATTGGCGGAAAAGGCATTGCCGTCTGTATCGCGCGGCGATTCCTGCCAGACGGATTCCCAGCTGCCCAGATCGGACCACTGCCCGTCAAAGCGCACGACGCTGACATTGGTGGCCTTTTCCATCACGGCGTAGTCGATGGAATCCTCGGGCACCTTGGCCCACAGATCCGCATCGATGCGGATGAATCCCAGATCTGTGGTGCTCGCCTCAAGGGCGGCCTGTACCGCGTCCAGAATGGCGGGCGCATGGGTGCGGAAGGCGGCAACCAGCACATCGGCGCGGGCCAGAAAGACGCCCGCATTCCACAGATTGGCAGGATCTGCAAAGAGGGTCTGCGCACGGGCGGCATCGGGTTTTTCGATAAAGCGGTTGAGTGTGTGGACGCCCGGATGGGTCTGCGCGCCGGCCTCGAGCCAGCCATAGCCTGTCTCGGGGCGCGAGGGCTTGATGCCGAAGGTGACGATCTGGCCTTCCTGTGCGGCGGTGCGCGCACTGTCTACGGCGGCGCAGAAGGCTGCGGGGTCGGCCACGGCATGGTCGGAGGGCACGAGCAGGATCATCGCCTCCGGGTCACGCCCCAGTGCCAGTAGTGCGGCGGCGGCGGCGGCGGGGGCAGTGTTGCGGCCCTCAGGCTCAATCATGATGCCGGCAGAGGCGATGCCCACCTCAGCCAGTTGTTCGGTTACGATAAAGCGGAAATCATTGCCGGTGACCATGACCGGATCGCCAAAACCCGGGCCGGTAAAGCGGCGCGCGGAGGCCTGAAAGAGGCTCTGCTCACCCACCAGATCAGCGAATTGCTTGGGGAAACTCTTGCGCGAGAGGGGCCAGAGCCGGGTACCGGAGCCGCCACAGAGCAGGATGGGGGTGATCATATCAAATGCGTCCTTTTTGAATAGGATCGTTGGTATCACCTGGCGCGGCATCTGGCGACAGCAGTGCGCTGCAGACATCGTAGAAATAGCTGTCCCATGCGGTGTAGCTGTCAAAGATGGTGCGGGCGGTCTTGTCCAGTGCGGCGAGGGCTGCGGTGTAATCGGCATCTGTGCTGTCAGGTGTGGACGGGGGCGCAGACGGGGGTGCAGTATCCTCCAGCGGGAAGCCGCGCTGTGCTAGCTGCGGGGCCAGCGCCATGCCGACACCCCAGAAGCCCAACAGCATCTCGGGGGCCAGTGCGGCGTGCAGCGCGTTCGCCAGCAGCTCTTTTTCGCGGCCCAGACTGTCGAGCGTCGTGGCGCCTGCCAGCCTGCGGATCTGGCCATTGTCCAGCTCGAGCCGGTGGGGCGGGGAATCGAGGCTGTATTCGAGATAGGTGCCAAAGCTCATATCGGTGCCCTCATCGCCGCTGCAGGCCGCGCGGTAGATCCGGTAAATCCGGGGACCGGGGGGGGCGATGGTACACAGGTAGATATGCGGCAGGCCCAGATCCTGCCCGGCACCTGCGGCCAGATCCCCGAAGACATAGCGCAGCTTGCGCCGCTCGGGGCGGGGGGCGGTGCAGAGGGCGGCAAAGCTGTCGTTGTCCGCCGAGGTCGCAGGCTGCAGCGCTTCTGCGGCGTAAAGCTGGGTAAACAGCTCCGGATCGACCGCCTCGGGGATCTGCAGATGGATCAGCACCGGCTTGATCTGTTTGAGGAAACTGCCCTGAATCTGGGTATATTTACGCTGGAATTCTTCGGAGTTCAGCAGATCCTGGCGCAGCGTGCCCAGCTTTTCATACTGCGCGGCAACACTGGCGGCCTCCTCGGGGGCTGGGGTCCGCTCTAGGATCAGCCGGTAGGCGGTCGCGACGTCTGAGGCGCTCAGGGGCATGGCGGGGTCATCCGGCCTTGTGCGCGGTCAGAGAGGGGGTCATCCAAACAACTCCTGCGCGCGGGCGTAAAACTTGCGGTCATACTGGATCAGCTCTTCGATGCTGTCACGGCATTGCGCACTGGGGCGCTGTTTTTCGATTTTGCGCATGCCGATGCCCGCTTCCATCATATCGTCGAGTACCTGATGGCGGCCCACATCCGCAGGCGGATCGCGCTGCAGCACGGCGCCCAGCCGGACCACATCCGCATCATAGGTATCCATAAAGCCGACAAAAGCGAACCTCTCGAGGCTTTCCAGCGCCTGCTCCAGCATATCGTCCAGCGTGCCCGTGCGCAGCGGTGCGCTGATGAGCGAGGGGGTGGTCTGGGGAATGCCCGAGAAGACGCGCACGATCATATTGTTGATCGCGGGATGGGCGCGGATCTCGGGGCGGGAGAAATAGTCATCAATGTCGTATTGATTGGCCCAGCGGGGCAGCAGCAGGTTGTTTTCCGCGATCATCTCGGCGGTATGGGCGCGGTGGAAATTATAGAGCGAGACGAGCCGCTCTGCGGGATCGCGCAGGAACGAGATCAGCTGCTTGGGGCCAGGGATCAGGGTGGTGGCGTAGTAGTCATAATGACCCGAGAACACCAGACTCGTGGCCAGCTGGGCGCCGGTATAGCTATACAGCTCGTTGAACCGCTCTGGGTGGACGTTGTGCGGCCCGAACCACTCGCCCAGAATATGGTGCAGCGTGGTGCCGCCGCATTTGGGCACATGCAGAAACACCACACGCTGCGCATCGCTGGGCTGCATGTTGGGTTCCTGGCTGTGCAGCGTAGCCTGCCGGGGGATCGCCACCTGCTGGGTCTGCTCGGCATTGCGCGCTTGCCCGTAGGGGGCGTAGTGATGGGCGAATTCGGCGGATTTCATAAAGGTCTGCCGCAGGCTCTGAAAGGTGCCATGGGCGGCCTGCATGCGCGCTAGCTCTGTCTCGGAGGGCGCACGGTCCAGAAACAGGCGGTAGCCGGTGCGGATCTCGTCCTCGGTCAGGCCTGGGGCCTCGGCGCTGTCTGGGCTTGTGTTTTCTGTGGTCATGGGTGGTTCCTTGCAGTGCAGGATGCAGGCGCGTGGCGCGGGGGTTGCCTCTTGTTGAGGGCGGCGTGCATCAGGCGCCCTTTGGGGCGGAGGTGGCCAGGGCTACGACATCCTGCATCTTGCGGTGGATCCCGTCCGAGAACCCCGCGACGATATTGGGAAAGGCAAAGCGGGTGGCATGGTTGTGCATGACCATATAGGCCGCCTCGCTCTCGTGCAGGTTGGCCAGCCGGGTGTTGCCCGTATCCACCGCCAGCAGCACGGGAAACAGCGCGCGCAGCTGGTCGAAGAAATCGGGCAGGCTGACACGCTGCATCACGTTGAGGCAGAAATGGTTCAGCTCCAGCACCACGGTGGGCTTTTGCTGGGCGATCAGCGCATGGGCACCGCGCAGCACCGCAGGCTCGAAGCCCTCGACGTCCATCTTGATGAAATCGGGGCGCACGGGGCGGTTGAAAAAGAAACTGTCCAGCGTCTCGATGCGGATCTCTTCGGTGGTATGGCTTGCATTGCTCAGCTTGATGTCATTGCTGACAAAGCCGCCCGAGCGGTTGGAGGTGGCAAAGGTCAGGGTCTGGTTCTCGCACCGCTCGCCCATGCCGATATTGACCGGCTCGATGTTGGCGATGCCGTCGGTATTGCCGCGCAGGATCCCGAAGGTCGAGCGGCCCGGCTCGAAGGCATAGACGTGGCGCGCCAGTTCGGAGAACAGCAGCGCCGTCATGCCGATATTGCCACCCACATCTGCCACCGTCATCTGCGGATCGATCAGGGCCCTGAACACGGCTGTCATGTCCGGCTCGAACACATCGCCCACATGCGTCAGATAGGTATCGTCCGAGGTGATCTCCCGCAGGGTATTGCCGACTTTGATGTTGCGCTTCATGGCTTGGCCGCTCCGCTCTTCAGGATCTTCTTCAGCTGGCTGCCATAGCGTTTGGCGATGGCCTTGGCCGAGAAGTTCTTTTGGATAAAGGCATGGGCGGCCTCGGCCTTGGCGATGCGGGCGGCGGGGTCGTCATAGGCGGCGCGCAGCTGGCGGGCGGCATCCTCGACGCTGGGCTCCGCCCATTTGGCGCCCTTGCGCACAAAGATGTATTCGCCTTGCCGTAGTGCGCGCTCTTCGTAGTCCACCAGCCATGCCGTCTCGGGCGAGCAGAAATCCATATTGCCCGAATAGGCGGTGCAGACGACAGGCACGCGCAGGTTCATTGCCTCGATCATGCCAAAGCCCCAGCCTTCGGATTTGTGCAGGCTGATGTAGCAGTCGGAGCCGCATTTGAGGCGCAGAAGATCGCGGTAGCTCAGCGTCTCGTTCATCACGATGATGCGCGGATCGTTTGACATGATCGCATCCACCCGGTCCCACAGCTTGACCTGAACCGGGTCAAAGACGGAATCGCGGTTCTGGGTCTTGACCACCAGACGCGCTTCCTTGACCCCTTCAAAGGCCTGCTGGAAGGCCTTGAGCACATTCACCGGGTTCTTGCGCTGCACGAAGGAAAAGCTGTCGAAGGCCACCAGACAGACATAATGGCTGTCGTCGAACTGGAACCGGCGGTTCACGAAGGCGCGGCTGTCGGCGCGGGTGATGTCGGCGTTGTCCTCATAGCACATGCCGACATTGACCACGGGTGTATCGCCCGCATCGGGCTTGTAGATTTCTACACCGTATTCCGTGGAGACCCAGATCTCGTCCAGCAGACCCATGCCGAGGTAGTGGCAATAGGCGGGCTGGTCCAGCTCCCAGAAGAAATAGCCGATGTTATAGGCGCCGGAAAACACATCGGGCTGGTAGGCGAATGCCAGCGGCGTGCTCTCGGCGTTGAGGTGGATGATGTTGATCTTGGCGGGGCCGTATTCCTCGATCAGCGTGTCCGAGCTGAAGCCCTCGGGTGCCGGATTGTCGAGATCGAAATCGACGCCGCGCACGGACAGGCCCGTCTCGCGCAGGATCGCCGCCGACAGGCGCGTGGCCTGCCCCAGACCCGAAGCTTTGGCCAGCGGGCCGATCAGCTGCACATCGACCTTTTCGCGGTCAGGGTCGGTGACGCGCAGGGCTGCCGCCTCAAACCGGTTGCCCTGCGCATCGCGTGTCATGAACTGGTAGCTGTCCAGATCGAAATGCCGCGTGCGCAGGATCGCGGTATAGCGTGCGCGGCTCATCTTGATCGGGGCAGGTGCTTCTGTATCAGCCTCCAGCGGAGTCATATCGGTCAGGAACCGCTCGAAATCCGAGGTGCCCTGTGCATCAGGCGCCAGCAGCGCAGTGACCGCACTGCGCTGGACATAGCGCAGCAAATCGGGGCGTTTGATGGCGGCCAGCAGGATCGCCAGCACCAGCGTCTTGCGGCCCTCGGCGGTGCCGGGGCGCATGAAGTGATAGCGCGGGCTGTCGTTGAAATACCGCTCGGTGAAATAGGTCAGCGGATAGGCATCAAGGCGGCGCGAGGGATGCACGCCGCGCAGCAGATCGGCAAAGCGGTCGGGGATCAGGCAATCCTCGAAATACATATGCGTGCAGTCCTGATGCACCCACCAGAACAGGGTCTGCAAATAGCTGTCGCGGTCATTGAGATTGACGCTGCCCATCATGTCGGGCCGGCCCGTCATGCGCCACCACATGATCCGGCTCAGGGTAAAGATCTGGCCCGCCATCACGATGGGTTCATTGAGATAGCTGATGATTTCCGCACTCAGCGGCACGCGGCGCTTTTCCTGGCTGCGGTAGGCGGTCAGATACCAGTAGAGATAGCGGTCCTGACTCTCCAGCCCCGGCTCCACCTCATAGCTTTCGTCCATGCGGTAGCGGTAGCGCACATAGTCGAGATAGGCGGGATGCCCGCTGAGGGGGACATCGGGGATCACCTTGGCCGTGTCGAACATGCGCGCGTGGCGCGTAAAGGGGGGCTGCACAATCAGGGGCAGGGGGCCGTTCGGTTCTGGCGTAGCCTCCATCAGCTCTGTCAGCAGATCATATTCACTGCGCAGCGCGAAATAGCAGGCCTGAGCCTCGCTCTGGGGGATCTGCGGATTGCTGTGATCCACTGTCAGGCTTAGCCTGCCGATCCGGTGGACATCGGTGCCCTGGGTCCAGACTGAGACATCTCCGCCCGCTGCCGCAATCTTGCTCCAGGTTTTTTCGGTCAGCGGAAAGTGAAATCCACATTCGACCTCGCCGCCGGTGGCTGCACGCACATCCTCGCGGATGTTGTTGGCATACCCCACCTCGACCAGCTCCTTGCCTGCAAAAAGGCCGACCTGCACGCGCCCCTTGCTGCTGCGCTGGTCGATGACCCAGCCGCGCAGCTCGCCCTGTTCTGTCATCCCGTCGAGATAGCCGCGAAACGGACCCTGCGCGCGCCGCCGCGCCAGACCGTTGATCACACGGCGCACAGGGGCGAGCATGCGCTGCAGCCTGGGATGCGCTAGCGCTTTGTCAAATTGGGTCACGGGATCGGTCCTTTCAGACAGAATAGGGCGGGCAGAAGGGGGCAGGCCCTCAGGCCGGCCCGGCACTTACCCCAGCAGATCGTAGTCGGACTTGGCCATCATCTGTGCCAGCTGCTGCACAGTGACCTGCGGCACCCAGCCCAGCTTGTCGCGGGCCTTGGAAGGATCGCCGATCAGCAGCTCGACCTCGGCGGGGCGGTAGAACTTGGGGTTCACCTTCATCAGCGCCTTGCCGGTCTTGGTGTCTGTCGCCGTCTCGGCCTCGCCGGTCCCGCTCCACTGCACATCCATGCCAAGGGCGGCACCGGCGGCGGTAAAGAAATCGCGGATCGTCGTCGTCTCGCCGGTGGCGAGCACATAATCATCGGCCACGTCCTGTTGCAGCATGCGCCACATGCCATCGACGTAATCGCCGGCAAAGCCCCAGTCGCGCTTGGCGTCCATATTGCCCAGCTCGACCGGCTTGTCGCCGCCGTGCGCCAGTGCGGCCAGCCCCAGCGTGATCTTGCGGGTCACGAATTCCTTGCCGCGCAGCGGGCTCTCGTGGTTGAACAGGATGCCGCTCGAGGCATGCATGCCGAAACTCTCGCGGTAGTTCATGGTGATGTAATGGCCGTAAACCTTGGCTACACCGTAGGGCGAGCGGGGGTAGAGGCGCGTGGTCTCCGATTGCGGGACCTCCTGCACCAGCCCGAACATCTCGGAGGTGGAGGCCTGATAGAACCGCGTCTGCGGGCGCAGGGTGCGCAGGGTGTCGAGGATGCGCACCACGGCCATGCCGTCCACTTCTGCGGTATAGACCGGCAATTCCCAGCTCGCGCCGACAAAGCTCTGGGCGGCTAGGTTGTAGAACTCGTCCATCTCGATGTCGCGGATCACGCGGTAGATGTTGTTCTGCTCGGTCAGGTCGAACTCGTGCAGATGCACCTTGCCGGTCACGCCGAGGATGTCGAGGCGGGTGGTTTCCGACTGGGAAATACGCCGCACACCGCCGTGTACTTCATAGCCCTTTTCCAGCAAAAGCCGCGCCAGATAGGCGCCGTCCTGGCCGGTAATGCCGGTGATGAACGCTTTTTTCATGAGGCCTCGCACAATAAATAATTTTCGACGTAAGTATTATAAGGTTTTGGGGAAGGCAATGGGCAAGGGCCTGCAGTGCTCCTGTCCCGCGATGCCGCGCAGGCGGAGCAAGGCGCGCGGGGAAGCGTGCTTTCCTTCGGGGATGATTTCGGGCATTTCCCGTCCAAACCATATGAGAGGACTCTACCATGCCATCCGTTCTTGTTACCGGCGCTGCCGGATTTATCGGGTATCACTGTTGTGCCGCACTGCGGGCGCAGGGCTGGGATGTTGTCGGTCTGGATGCGATGACGGATTATTATGATGTGGCGCTCAAGGAGGCACGGCTGGCGCAGCTGGAGGGGGTACAGGGCGGGCAGTTCACCTTTGTGCGCGGCCATGTCGAGACGCGGGATCTGCTAATGGATCTGTTCGCGCAGCATCGCTTTGATCTGGTGATCCACCTCGCCGCGCAGGCGGGTGTGCGCTATTCCATCGACAATCCGCGCGCCTATCTGGACAGCAACATCACCGGCACCTTTGAGCTGTTGGAGGCCGCACGCGCCCATCCGCCGCGCCATATGCTTCTGGCTTCCACCTCCTCGGCCTACGGCGCCAATACGGTGATGCCCTATCTCGAGACCGCACGCGCCGATCACCAGATGTCATTTTATGCCGCGACCAAGAAGGCGACCGAGGCGATGGCCCATTCCTATGCCCATCTCTACGGGCTGCCGGTCACGATGTTTCGCTTCTTTACCGTCTATGGTCCTTGGGGGCGTCCCGATATGGCGCCTTATAAATTCACCCGCGCCATTCTGGCGGGTGAGACGATCGACGTCTACAACCACGGCCAGGTGAGCCGGGATTTCACCTATATCGATGATCTTGTGGCGGCGATCATGGGGCTGATGGCGGCGGTGCCCGCGACGCCGGATGCGGCTGGTACGCCTGTGTTGCCGGGCGACAGCCTCAGCCCGGTGGCACCTTTTCGTATCGTCAACATCGGAAATGCCAACCCTGTGCCGCTTCTGGACTTCATCGCCGCCATCGAGGCTGCAACCGAGCAGGCGGCATGCCAGAACCTGCTGCCGATCCAGCCCGGCGACGTGCCCGATACCTGGGCCGATACTGCGCTGCTGGAGCATCTGACAGGCGCTGTGCCCGCCACCCCCATCGGTGCGGGTATGGTGCGGTTTGTGGACTGGTACAGGCAGTACTACCGGGTCTGAACGACGCGCTTCGCACTGCGAAGCTTAATCTGTTCATCTCCATCTTTTTTAGCCTGCGCTGTGAAGCTTAGGCAATCATTAAGTATTTTCTGTGATTTTTCGGGGTAGCGGAATTGCATCACTTTTCCGCGCACCGCCTGGGGGGCCGTATTTTTTTTTGTGGTTGTGCCAGACCTGTGCAATCTGGGCCAAAAACCAAAAATGTCATGAGGACGCGCAGAATATGGACGATCTGTTTTTTACCGAAGTTATTGCACCAGAATTTTTTGCCCCCGACGCACTTGAAGTTATCCGCAATGACACCCGCGAGACAGCTCAGCTGCTGGGCGAGGGCAGTTTCCGGATCGACGGCCTCGGCCAGGACTGGTTCCGCATTGAGACCCAGCCGGGCTTCGGACGCTTCGTGATGTCGCCGGGCGATAACCCGTATAATCTCGATCTGATCCTTTATGATAGCGACGGCAATGGCATCCGCCGCGATAACAGCTCCGACCCGGTGAAAGGTATCGAACAGCGATTTTCCGCCTCCGACACCTATTACCTGCGGGTCTATGCTCCGTCGCTGGGGCAGGAACCGCCTCCCGACACCCCGTTCGACTATGTATTGAGCGTCGATCTGCCCGAGGTGATCGCGCCCGATGGCAACGATACCCGCGCCACCGCCACCACGATTACCGAAGGCACGCGCAGCGTGATCGGCACGGGCATTGACTGGTACCGCGTCCAGAGTCCCTCTGGCCTGATCAACCTGACGCTCGACGCTGTCGAAAACCTGACCGACAGCCGCGATTTTCGCGATGATTTGCGCAATCTCAACATGGAGATCTACGACAGTACGGGCGCGCTGGTCCGCTCGGATTTTAATCCCGGCAACCGCGAGACGATCTCCTATGTCGCGCCCACCGCGGGAGATTATTTCATCCGCGTCTATGCCGCGCAGTTCGGCGGCAACCCGGCCCCCGATAACGTGCTGCTGAGCTACAACATCACCGTCGATCTGCCAGAGGATCTGTCGGGGCTGGTCGATACCAATGGCACCCGCGAGACGGCGACTGCGCTGAGCGCGGGGCGCACGGTGGTCACGGAGGGACTGGGATCGGACTGGTACCGCATTGAGACAGGCCCGGGCGTGATGGATTTCTCCATGGCCCACACAGCTAAGACCACGCCGGACGGCAGGGAAATGAACCTCAACATGCGCCTGTTTGATGCCGACGGAAGCCCCGTGCGCAGCAACTTTCAGGAATTTGCCGACGAGACATTCGCCTTTACTGCGCCGATCACAGGCACCTATTTCCTCAATGTCTACTGGGCGCCCTTTGAGGGTCGTGACCTGCCGGGCGGTGTCGTGCTTGACTATACGGTCGATGTCGATCTGCCGGTCAACACCTGGACCAAGCAGCTTGATTTTGGGCCGATCCGCAACGCGTCGATCTCTGTCTATGACATCGACGGCGACGGGCGCGACGAGATTTTTGCAGGCACCGTCAAGGGGCTGGACGCCGAGGGTAACGAGCTGTTGCCCGCAGGCCTGATCGTGCTCGAGGATAACGGCGATGTTAAATGGACGCAGACCTTTGCGCCCTTTGCAGGGCCTGACCCAAAGACCGGCAAGACCTACACCAGCACCTCCGTGAGCACGGCGCCAATCTTCTCGGATCTCGACAGCGACGGCTCTATCGACATCATTGTTGGCGTGGGTGCAGACAACCGCGGCGAATTCGAGACCGCAGGTCAGCCCGGCGATCTGGGCGGTGTCTATGCGCTGAATGCGGATGGCAGCATCAAATGGTTCCACCAGTCCATCGACAGCTTCGGCCTGTTGTCGGATCCCAATGATCCCAGCTCTCCCAGCGGCCCGGACGGGCGTCCGGATGGGATTTACGGCGCCCCGCGCGTCTTTGACATCGATGCCGATGGCCAGCGCGAAGTGATCTTTACCTCGTGGGATCACTATCTCTATGTTCTGGACGGGCGCACCGGCGCGCTCGAGTTCACGGTGGATCTGCATGACACTGCCGGCGCCACCCCCGGCATCGCCGATCTGGACCGTGACGGATTATTCGAGCTGGTCGTGCCCGCCGATATCACCAGCAACACCCGCGCGGGCCTGCCCTCTCAGGGGGGGATCCTGCATGTGATGAACAACTATGGCCACCAGACTGTACCCGGCTGGAGCGGTCAGGTGTTTAACAGCACCAGCGCCGATTTCCGTGGCAAATTTGACGAGCAGTCGCTCTGGTCCAGTCCGAAGATCGTCGATCTGGACCGCAACGGCACGCTGGAAATTGTGCAGGGCACTGGCAACTTCTTTCAGGACGACCGCGGCGAATATGTGAAGGTCTGGAACACCGATGGCACCCTGCGCCACCAGCTTGATACCGATGGTCGTGTGCTGGCAAGCCCGCTGATTGCGGATCTGGACGGTGACGGCAGCCCCGAGATCATCGCGGCCACGCTCAAGGGCTATGTCTATGCCTGGAATGCGGCGGGTCAGCAGATCTTTGAGACACAGGCCCAGCCTTTCGACAATACTACCATGGCAGGCACGCCCGACGTCCCGATCGCCCGCCAGCCCATCGCGGTGGATCTGGACGGCGATGGTAAGCTCGAGATCCTCGTCAGCATCGGCTCACAGCTTGTCGTGCTGAACGCCGAGGGCGAGCAGATCACCAATACCACCTCGGTAGAGCGGGCGTTCAACAACTACGCAGGCTCGCCTGTGGCCCATGACATCGACCGCGACGGCCTACTGGATCTGATCACCGGCGGCTCGAATGCGGCGCAAGATCATGCCGTGATCTACCGTTGGGAGAACATCACCGACGCCCGTGTGGGCGAGACCCGCATTGCGGAATACCAGAACAGCCAGTCGCTTCACGAGATCGAGAATTTCGTCGAGCGGCTCTATAACACCATTCTGGGCCGCGAGGCCGATCCCACCGGGCGCAACAACTGGGTTGACCGGCTACATACCGGCGTGCTGAGCGGTGCCGATGTCTCGAGCGGGTTCATCTTCAGCCCTGAATTCCTCAACCGCAACACCACGAACGCCGAATTCGTGACTGTTCTCTACAGTGCGTTCTTTGACAGTACTCCCGATGCGCGCGGCTTTGCCCGCTGGACCGGCGATCTGGAGGGCGGGCTGAGCCGGGCAGAGGTGCTCAGCGGCTTTACCGGATCACCCCAGTTTAACGCGCTGGCCGCCTCCTTTGGCATCCGCGCCGAGAGCGGGCAGGGCCGTATCGACAATAGCGAGATTCTGAGCGGCGCGCTGATCGACAGCACTGTGCTGCGCGCAGGCGCGGGCAACAACATCCTCAAGGAAGGCGTGCTGGACGTAGACGATGTGACGCCAAACAGCGTCGAGATTACGGGTCAGGTATTCCGCCTCTATGGTGCCACGCTGGACCGGATCCCGGATGCCAATGGCTTTCAGGGCTGGTTCAACGGGTTGGCACCCGGGCTGGGGGCCACTGATCTGACCCTGAGCCAGGCCGCCGCCGCTTTTGTGAACTCGACCGAGTTCCAGAACACTTATGGCAATCTTGATGATACCGCCTTTGTCACCACGCTCTATAACAACGTGCTGGACCGCGCGCCTGATGATCGGGGTCTGGCCCGCTGGACCGGCGATCTGGCCAATGGGCTGAGCCGTGCTGACGTGGTGCTGGGCTTCTCTGAGGGTCAGGAGTTCCGCAACAGCACCAACCCCAAGCTTGATGACTGGATGCGCACCATCCGCGTGGAATGGAATGACGTGCTCGAGGGCGGTGCCGGCAATGACGTGATGAACGGCCGCATCGGCAGCGATGTCTTTGTGTTCCGCAACGGTCAGGGCGGCAGTGATGTGATCCACGGGTTCGAGCCTTGGGACAAGTTGCAGCTGTCTGGCTTCGGCTTCGCGACGGGCGCCGATGCCCGCGCCCAGATGCGCCAGGCAGGCAGTGATGTGATCTTCGAGCGCGGCGCGCAGGTGATCAACTTCAAGGACACAAAATTGGCCGACATGAGCCGCGTGCGCTATAACGTCTCCTGAGCCGCAGGGCACTTCATGATGCAACAGCAAGGCCCGGTTTAGAAATGACTGGGTCTTTTTTTATGGGCCTTGCTTTCATGCAGGCCTCATTGCCATGTGATCCTGTTTCGGGAGGCAGCCGTGCCGCGCCCTTGCACCCCTGCGCCGGCACAGGGCATAGAAGGGCAACAGTGCAAGAGGATCTCTCCATGCCCCCCAAATTCGGAACCAGCGGTCTGCGCGGTCTTGTGACCGAGTTGACACCCGCCCTCGTGCAGCGCCATGTGCGGGCCTTTATCGCCGCCTGTCCGCAGGGGCGTGCGGTGCATGTGGGGCAGGATCTGCGCGCATCTTCGCCTGCGATCGCGCAGGCGGTGATCGCGGCGGTGCGCGCAGCGGGTCTGGATGCGATCAACCACGGCGCGGTGCCCACGCCGGCGCTGGCGCTGGCTAGCATGGCGGCGGGGGAGGCGGCGGTGATGGTGACCGGCAGCCATATTCCCGCAGACCGCAACGGGCTGAAGTTCTACATCCCTGCAGGCGAGATTTCCAAGGCGGATGAGACGGCGATACTGGCGGCATTGGATGCCGATCATGTGGATGCCGCCCCCGGTGCGCTGCACCACAGCACCCGTGCGCTGCCCGACTATACCGCCCGTTATCTGGCGGCCTTCGGGCCGCAGGCGCTCAGGGGAATGCGGATCGGGATCTACCAGCACAGCTCTGTCGCGCGCGATGTGATGGGGGATATCATGGCGGCCTTGGGGGCAGAGACTGTGCCGCTCGCCCGCTCTGCTGACACCTTCATCCCCGTCGATACCGAAGCGGTGGACCCCGCCACCCGCCTGCTGCTGGGCGATTGGGCGCGGGAGCATGCGCTGGACGCCATAGTCTCGACCGATGGGGATGGCGACCGGCCCATGCTGGCGGGGGCGGACGGGGCGATCCTGCCGGGTGATGTGCTGGGTCCGCTGACCGCGCGGCATCTGGGCGCGGATGTGCTGGTCACGCCGGTGTCCTCCAACACGCTGGCGGATCTGATGCCGGAGTTTGGCACTGTTGCGCGCACGCGCATCGGCTCTCCTTTTGTGATCGCGGGGATGGAGGATGCGCTTGCGCGTGATCCCGCCTGCAAGGTGGCGGGCTATGAGGCCAATGGCGGCTTTTTGCTGGGCTTCACCGCGCAGGGCGGGGCAGGGCCGCTGGCCCCGCTGATGACCCGCGACAGCCTCTTGCCGATGATTGCCCCTCTAGCGGCCAGCCGTGCTGCGGGCGCGGGTCTGGTGACCTATGCCGCGCAGTTGCCCGCGCGGTTTACCGCCTCTGACCGGGTGCAGGATGTGGCCTCCGACCGCTCTGCCGCGCTGATCGCAGAGCTGGCGGGTGATGCCGCCGCGCGGGCCGCGTTTTTCAAAGGCACAGGCCCCGAGCAGTCTTGCGATCTGACCGATGGCTTGCGCGTTACGTTTGCAGGCGGCGGGATCGTGCATCTGCGCGGCTCCGGCAATGCACCCGAGTGCCGCTGTTATACCGAGGCGGGCGATGCCCAGACCGCCGCCCGCCTGCTCGCAGTCCATCTGGACCAGTTGCGCACCGCCCTCGCCTGAGAAGGACACCCCCATGACGCTCACAACCATCCCGACCACACCCATCGAGGGCCAGGTGCCCGGCACCTCAGGCCTGCGCAAGAAAACGCGGGTGTTCATGCATCCGCACTACCTCGAGAACTTCATTCAGGCGACGTTTGACGCCATCGGTGGCGCGCAGGGGCGCACGTTCGTGCTGGGCGGTGATGGGCGTTATTTCAACCGCGCGGCGGTGCAGACGATTCTGCGGATGGCGGCGGCCAATGGCGCGGCGGAGGTGATCGTGGGCCAAGGCGGTATCCTCTCCACCCCCGCCGCCTCGCATCTGATCCGCGAGAGCGGGGCGGAGGGCGGCTTCATCCTCTCGGCCAGCCACAATCCCGGCGGGATCGATGCGGATTTCGGGGTCAAGTACAACGGCGCCAATGGCGGCCCCGCGCCCGAGAGTGTGACAGCACAGATCCATGCCGCGACCCTTGCGATTGCGCAGTATCAGATTCTAAACAGGCCGGATCTGGATCTGAATACCATCGGCACCCATGATCTGGGCGGCATGCGCGTGGCGGTCGTGGACCCGGTGGTGCGCTACAGCGCGCTGATGGCGCAGCTCTTTGATTTCGACGCGATCGCGGCGCTCTTTGCGGGCGGGTTCACGATGCAGTTCGATGCGATGCACGCGGTCACCGGCCCCTATGCGCGGGCCATTCTGGAAGATACGTTAGGCGCCCCCGCAGGCACCGTGATCAACGGCACCCCGCTGGAGGATTTCGGGCAGGGCCATCCCGATCCCAATCCTGTCTGGGCCAAGCCGCTGATGGACCTGATGATGTCGGAGGCAGCGCCCGATATGGGGGCGGCCTCCGATGGCGACGGCGACCGCAACATGATTGTCGGGCGGGGGATCTATGTCACGCCCTCCGACAGCCTCGCCATGCTCTGCGCCAATGCGCATCTGGTCCCGGCCTACCGCGCCGGGCTGGCGGGCATCGCGCGCTCCATGCCTACGAGTGCGGCCAGTGACCGGGTCGCCGCCGCGCTGGGGATCCCCGCCTACGAGACGCCGACGGGGTGGAAATTCTTTGGCACGCTGCTGGATGCGGGACGGGTCACCATTTGTGGCGAGGAAAGTGCTGGCACCGGATCGGACCATGTGCGCGAGAAGGACGGGCTTTGGGCCGTGCTCTTGTGGCTCAATATCCTTGCCGTGCGGCGCTGTTCGGTGGCGGATGTGGTGCAGGATCATTGGCGGCAGTTCGGGCGCGATTACTATGCCCGCCATGATTATGAGGATGTGCCGACAGAGCAGGCGGGCGCCCTGATGGAAGACCTGCGCGCGCGGCTGGACGGGCTGGCGGGCCGAGAGGTGGCAGGCCTGCGCGTTGCGCGCGCCGATGTTTTTGCCTACCGCGATCCGGTCGATGGGTCGCTGAGCGACAATCAGGGCATCCGCATTTTCTTTGCGCAGGGCGCGCGGGCGGTGTTCCGGCTGTCGGGCACGGGCACCCAGGGCGCTACCCTGCGGCTCTACCTCGAGCAGTATTTAGACAGCGATCTGGGGCAAGAGCCGCAAGTGGCCCTGCACGGCGTGCGTATGGCGGCGCTGGAGATCAGCGAAATGCAGTCTCTGATCGGCAGGATAGAGCCTGATGTGATCACCTGAGGCGGCTCAGGGCTCTGCCGCCAGAACGCTTTCGATGCGGGCGACGTCGGCGGGGTTGTTCAGCTCCCAGAACACCCGCCCGCGCCCCTCGACGATGACACAGCGCAGGGTCTGGCCGTTCTCCAGAAACCGCAGATGCTCCAGGCCTTCCAGCCGCTCAAGCCGCCCTTCGGGCCATGTGCCGTAGGCCGCCAGCGCCACAGGCCGGTAGGCGTAGACGCCGACGTGGTGATGACGGGCATATCCTGCGCGGGCACCTTGGCGGGGTCGATGTAGGGGATGACCTCCTTGGAGAAATAGAGCGCATGGCCGCGCACATCGAAAACAGCCGTGGTGCCGCCGACGCGCCCCGCCTTGCGGTCCTCGATGAAGTGCCCGTAGGTGACGGGATCGCATTGCACCACGGGCGTGGCCAGCTGGGCGTCAGCGTCCTACGCCATGGCAGCGATCAGATCCTCGACAAACCACGCAGGGGTCAGCGGCGCGTCGCCTTGCAGGTTGACCACCAGATCGGCCTCGATGCCCGCGACTGCCATCGCCTGCGCACAGCGCGCAGTGCCATTCTCGCAGGCGGGATCGGTCATGATCACCTGCGCGCCGAAATCCTGTGCCGCGTCGCGGATGCGGTTGTCATCCGTCACCACATAGATGGCATCGACACCGCGCACTGATTGCGCGGCTTCCCAGCTCATCTGGATCAGGCTTTTCGCCGTGCCGTCTTTGCCGTGCAGCATCACCAGCGGTTTGCCGGGATAGCGGGTGGAGGCATAGCGCGCGGGGATCAGAATCACGGTTTTCATATCGGGCACCTTAGGCGAGAGAGGGGGAGAGGGTCACGACACGCCTGCTCGCAGACAGTCGTGAATGTGCAGCACGCCCACGGGACGCCCCTGCGCATCGACGGCAAAGAGGGCGGCGATCTTGCGCGCGTTCATCAGCGCCAGTGCCTGCACGGCCAGCAGATCGGGCGCGGTGGTAACGGGGTTGGGGTTGGCCACTTTGCCCGCCACGCTCTGCATCAGCCCGGCCATGTTGCGCCGCAAATCCCCATCGGAGATCACCCCGACCAGCCGCCCCCCCTCCACCACACCCGCAATGCCGAAACTCTTGGAGGTCATCTCCAGCAGAACATCACTCATCGGCGCATCGGGCGCCACCAAGGGCAGCGCATCACCGCCGTGCATCAGCTGGCCCACCGTCGCCATCTGCGCGCCCAGACTGCCGCCGGGGTGGAAAGTGCGGAAATCTTCGGCGCGGAAATTGCGCTGGCTCATCAGCGCCACGGCCAGCGCATCCCCCAGCGCCAGCGTCAGCGTTGTCGAGGTGGTGGGCACCATGCCGATCAGACAGGCCTCGGGGGCGGGGGGCAAGAGCAGCCGGTAATCCGCCGCGCGCATCAGCGTGCTGTCCGCCCGCGAGGAGATGGCGACCATCGGAATGTCGAACCGCCGGGTATAGGCCACGATATCGCGCAGCTCTGCCGTCTCGCCCGAGTTGGAGATGACGATGCAGATGTCGTTGCGCGTGATCATGCCCATGTCGCCGTGGCTCGCCTCCGTCGCATGCATGAAATGCGAGGGCGTGCCGGTCGAGACCAGCGTGGCCGAAATCTTGCGCCCGATGTGCCCCGATTTGCCCACACCCGCAACGATCACCCGGCCCTGGGTGCGCAGGACCAGATCGACGACAGCGGTGAAATCGGCAGGCATCTCGCCCGCCATCCGCTCCAGTGCCTGCGCCTCGCTGCGCAAGACCCATTGCCCCACGCCCACCGCGCTCTCGGTCTTGTCGGGCAAAGGGATCATGGGGCGGCTCCGTTCGGTTTTGGCTCTGGTCTGGCTTATAGCGGATCTGGCGGCAATGTCAGGTGCTGTTGCCGCAGATTTTTGCAGGGCTGCCCCAGCCCGCATTTACCTACAGACCCGATTACGCCAAACGCTCGCAGTTGTATTTCAATATGATGATTTTACTCTGCAAATTGCGATGATTGGAACCGGCTACGTGGGTTTTGCCCTGGGGGTCTATTTGTCAGACTTCAGGCATGAGGTGGTCCATGTTAGTCTTGTTACGGTTTGGTGCCGCTTGTTTAGTAGCGTAATTTACAGCAAAGAAGATGAGCAGCTTGTTCTATCCCGGATGATGACATTTCTCCTCGGGGATCTGCCTTGCGTACGGTAGGGTGATTTTTAAGTGATATTCGGGACGGGGTGCGGCCATGCTGATCCAACTTCACAAGTTTCTCAGCATTAAAAGCGTTATACCGCAGCTACTCCAAAATCCGAAAGTTCTCATGGGTTATGACGCGGAAGTTGTCTGACACCTTGTTGCGGAATTTCGTCCATTCATGCGGGATGGTTTCGCGCATGAATGCGAGGACAGCGTCAGCGAACTGTTTCTGAGTTGAGTAGTAGCGATTATGGGTGACGTATTGATGCAAGACGGCCCAAAGCCGCTCGATCGGATTGAGATGGGGGCAGTATGGTGGCAGCTGGATCAGATGGATACGGCAGGCTGTCCTGGCCAGAAAAGCCCTGACATCGGTCCCTTTGTGGTAGGCGGCATTGTCCCAGATGACATGAATGATGCGCTTATCGGGGTTGCGCGCTTCGATTTTGGTCAGAAGCTGCACGGCACTGACCCCGTCGACGGTTGTGGGCTCGACAAAAGGCGCATCGAAGGTCTCAAGGTTCACGGCACCATGAATGTTCACACGACCACGTCCCGCCGTGCTGATAACCGCCGGATTTGAACCGGTCTTCACCCAGCCGAATGCCGGTTTGGTCTGGTATTCCGGATGCACCGCATCGGCGAAGTAGACGGCTTCATCTGCTGGCAATTCCCGCATCAGGCGTCCGTATAGTGCGATGAAAGTCGATTGCTTTTCGGCTGATGCCACGCGTGGCAGCGGCTTGGGTTTGCGGTATTCAAAGCCCAGTCGGGCCAGAAGCTTGATGCAGCCAGAATGGGAATACTTCAGACCGAACTCAACCGCGACATGAGCCCGGATCTCGACCGTCGAGCGACAGAAGCGTGCCTCCAGCCAAGCGCACAGTGCCGTCGCCTGTGACGACGTCATTCGGGACTGACCACCCTTCCACCCGTCGGTCGAAAGCGCGTCCCAGCCACCGTTCTGATAGGTCTTGTGCCAACCGCGAATGGTATCGTCGTCCAAATAAAGAAACTCAGCGATGGCCTGACAGGACTTCCCGTCATCAAGCAGCAGGATCGCATTTGCCCTGCGGGCAATGGGCTATTTCGCGCTTTGTGTGGGTGGGCTGGTTTCCGGTCATTCGACGAGCTTCCCATATGTTGTGCGGTAGGGTGAGGCTGGCAGGTGTCTGAGCTTGCCGGCGA
>Ga0163215_100450_pt1 | contig 69812 bp, 82 predicted proteins | sample SynspAceP_FD_185934 | JGI IMG/M metagenome (GOLD analysis project Ga0163215, IMG submission 185934) | Saline lake microbial communities from Ace Lake in Antarctica - Synechococcus sp. Ace-P (Hybrid Assembly) | ecosystem: Environmental > Aquatic > Non-marine Saline and Alkaline > Saline | place... | reverse complement strand
AGCAGCGCACCGATGTTGTCGCCTGCTTCACCACGGTCCAGCAGCTTGCGGAACATTTCAACGCCTGTGCAGGTCGTTTTCTTGGTGTCGCGGATACCAACGATTTCGATCTCGTCGCCCACGTTGATCACGCCACGCTCGATACGGCCTGTCACAACGGTACCACGACCCGAGATCGAGAACACGTCTTCCACGGGCATCAGGAACGGCTGGTCTACAGCGCGGGCCGGTGTCGGGATGTACTCGTCAACAGCAGCCATCAGATTGCGGATTGATGTCTCGCCGATTTCTGGCTGGGTGCCGTTCATCGCGTGCAGCGCTGAGCCGGGAATGATTGGAATGTCGTCGCCGGGGTACTCGTACTTGGAGAGCAGCTCGCGGATTTCCATTTCAACCAGTTCCAGCAGCTCTTCGTCGTCTACCTGGTCAACTTTGTTCATGTAGACAACCATGTACGGGATGCCAACCTGACGGCCGAGCAGGATGTGCTCACGCGTCTGGGGCATCGGGCCGTCGGCTGCGTTCACAACCAGGATCGCGCCGTCCATCTGCGCCGCACCGGTGATCATGTTCTTGACGTAGTCCGCGTGGCCGGGGCAGTCGACGTGCGCGTAGTGGCGCGCTTCGGTCTCATACTCGACGTGAGCGGTCGAGATCGTGATCCCGCGTGCTTTCTCTTCGGGCGCGCCGTCAATCTGGTCATACGCACGGAAGTCACCGAAGTACTTCGTGATTGCTGCCGTAAGTGTCGTCTTGCCGTGGTCAACGTGGCCGATTGTGCCGATGTTCACGTGCGGTTTGTTACGTTCAAACTTTGCCTTTGCCATGGGGGCGCCCTTCCAAAAGTCATAGGGCCCACCAACGGACCCGATTGCGTATGGGCCGCGACTTATTTGGTCCCGAGGGTAAAATCAAGCACGTCTTGTCGTTTCATGTCAGATCGTAGCAGCCTGAGGACGGGTTGCAGCGGCTATCGTACGTTATCTGCGGGGTCATCGGGCTCACGCGTGGAAACGCCACCATTGAACCAGCCCTCTTCCGCGTTCTTTTCGACCAAAAACGCTTCGATCTGTTTGACCACATTCTGGCTGAGATTCTTGAACTGCTCTTCCGCCGATTTGGTATACCCGGACCCGACAATAGGCCCCTGATCAAGCGATTCAATCGCCGTGATCTGGTGGGCTTTGGGCGTCAGCTTCATGTTCTTGGCATCATCCCAGACCGTAATCCGGATGATCATCGCGGATTTGGGTGCGGCGACCAGCGGCACGCCAGGAGGGGCGAGAAAATAGCTCTCGATCGAAATCCCGAAGTGATAGAGGCGGTCGCCATCATACCGGTCAAACCGCTCTGCCACAGCGTCTTGCAGCATTGTCTTCATTACTTCGGTGTCGAGCTCACGCCCCAACGGCACCTTCTGCACCTTGGGTGCCACCACAATATTATGGCCGAGATTGAAGTCCCCCAGCGGAACAGCGGGATCAGCCAGATCATTAGCACCGTTACAGGCAGCCAGCAGCCCCACCAGCAATAAAGCGGCAATTTTACGCATACTTACACTCCGGCTCATCCGCTGGTCCTCCTGAACGCCCTGCACTGCGATACCGCATGCGGCGCAGGCGTGCAATGCGAGCGCGTAGAGATCAGTCGCAGACGGCCTTGAGCGCGCGCCATGCATTCTCGTTCAGAATATCCTGGTAAAGCGCGTCTTCGCGTGCAACCTCGCGGGCACGCTCAATACGGCTGCTCAGGGTCGGATGACTCAGAAAGTGCGCCACAATCCCTTCTGCATCTCCATATTTGGCCCGTAACCTGTCGAACATGTCGCCAAGGGCTGCGGGCGAAACATCGGCTGCTTCAAGCGCCGTGTAGGCGTATTCATCCGCACCAGCTTCCGCGCCTTGGCTATAGGATGCGCTGATAAGCTGTTCTGTCAGGAACAGCACCGCCGCACCGCCGGCGAAATCCCCGAACAACAGTCCCAAAACCCCGATAGACCCGGCCGAGCGCAGCGCATGTCGCGTCGGGTCACGGTTTACAACATGGCCCACCTCATGGGCCAGAACAGCCGCAATCTCATTGGGGCTCACCGCTGCGTCGATCATGCCGCGGAAGAACACCACATAACCGCCGGGCAAGGCAAAAGCATTAACCATCTCGTGGTCCAGCACGAACACCTTGATGGCGTCCTCCGTCCCGCGCGCCACGCCGAGACGCACCAGCATCGCCTCCAGCGCAGCAAGACCGTCGGCGTTGTCGCAGGTGTCCAGCGGCGGCAACCCCGCCCCCGCCAGCGCCTCACGGATCTGGCCGAAAGTCGCCTCGCCCAGCGCGCGCTCCCCTGCGGGAGGCACGAATGTGGCGAGCCGGTCCGCCAACAGCGGGACCAGAATACCGATCTGCAAGGCGACTCCCGCAACCGCCGCCAGCGCCCATGTGGCAAGGCGCATTCGCCCTTTGGGCGGGATGCTTCGGGTCAGATTCGGCATATGGTGAAGAATCGCCCGATCGCCCAGATGCAGCCGCGCCAGAGGATCGCCTGTCCAGCGCAAGATCACTCCCTCTCGACCTGCAGTGTCCTCGAGCAGCCGGATCTCATCCAACGGCCAGCGTGGGTCAGCAGCACTCCTGCCGGGCAGACCGATTTCCAATATGCGGGCCACATTATCTACCCTCAGCGTCACACTGCGCGACATAGGGGAATCACCGTCGAAATACGCATTGTGAATACCACTGCGAACGTGGCGCTGGTACATGATGCCAGAGCGGCTCGGCGGGAGAGGTGGCGGAAGGCTCATATCGCGGCCCCCAGATCCAGCGCCTCGGCGAATCCTTCGGCTTCGGCGAACTCATCACGCGCACGCTGGCTGACTTGCGCCAGTCCCGCAACATTCAGCAGGCTAAGTGTGATCGCCATATGACGCATCAGGGGATAGGTCACGAACACATGGTGCAACACACTCCAGAACAGAAAGACAGCAAGATAGAGGAGGGCGACGACGCCGATCAACAGCAGCTGCGGCAACTCCCCCAAGGGATCCGATGTGCCGATCTGCGCCTCCAGGAAAGCATCCGGCCCCATCAACGCAATCGCCACGCCAATCACGCCAAGAACCCCGATCAGAAGAACCGTATAGGCGATGGTGGTGCCAAGCACATAGATCATGGAAATTCGCAGTCCGTTGAGCTTGGACCGCATCTCTATGCCTTGAGCACTCTTGTGGTTCGCAAGAATACGCTTGCTCGCAAAACGGTAGTGGACCCCTCCGTAGACCATGAACAGCAACAACGGAATAAACAGGAGCAATCGCCACGGGCGCTCCCAGCCCGTGCTCAGGAAACCGAGCTCGGCGGAGACGCCGATATCCTCCATGATCTCGCTCAGCCCTGTATTTTCAGCACCCGTCAGAGGGTCGATCCAGACCAGCCAAACGCCCAGCAACCCAACCAGCAGGACGGACAGTGCAAAGGGCATCGCCGCAGGGATCAACATCTGCCAGCGACCGCCCTGCACCAGCTTGGCCGAGCCGAAATATGTACGGTCGGTTTTGTACTTCTCCAGCCAGAAGGTCATGCGCGGCCATAGCAGCCCCAGCGTGCATATCGTCACCAGCCAATGCACCAGCGCGCGCCACGCATAGCCCCATGCGCCTTTCTCCAGCCCGAAGCGCACCCCGCGCCAGCGTGTGCGGCCCAGCACATAGCGCCGCGCACGGTACTGCGCATAAAACCAGATGGGAATCACGCCCAGAAAGCTTGCGAAATACCCAACAGCCGAGCTTTGAAAAAAGGAAAAGCTAACAAACATCAGCAGCAGGTTCACAATGCCGATGTAGAAAGTCAGGATCACCACAGCGATGAAAAACCCCAGCAACTTCTCCCACGGGTCACCGACATATTCCATCGGATGCCCACCCGGGCGAATAGACGACCAATACCAGCGGCGCAGCCGTGTCTTCATCCAGAACCGGTAGAAGCCAAGGCTCAGAACCGTCCAGAAGCCGGATTTCAGCGCCAGCCAGAACAGCGCGGAGCGGTTTCCGACAAACCATACCTCCAGCCCCTGCTCAGGGACCGGCGGCGGGGTGATATCAGTTGAACTTGTTGTCACGCGGGAAGCCGCGGGGCGCCATGCGACCCGCACTGGCGCGTTTACCGGTCCATTCGTCCAGATCGGTCTCGGTGCGGGTACGGCCTGCAGGGTCCAGCCAGCTCAGCCCGTCTGCGCGGGTGAACGTGGTCGCATCCGACAGCCCGCCATCCTTGTATTTCTGCAACCGAACACCCTTGCCGCGCGCCATCTCCGGCAACTCATCCAGAGCAAACACCAGCACTTTACGGTTCTCGCCCACGGCGGCCACGGTGTCGCCGGTCACCGTTTTACACACCAGCGCGCGCACATCGCCGCGCACGTTCAGCACCTGCTTGCCCGAGCGCGTCTGCGCTACGACTTCGGTCTCCGGGACAATGAAACCGTCACCGGCCGAAGAGGCCAGCAGCAGTTTACCGTCAGGTTTGTGGATGAACAGGTCCACAATCTGCACCTCGTTCGGCAGATCCACCATCAGGCGCAAAGGCTCGCCCATGCCGCGCCCGCCGGGCAGGTTGGCAGCAGAAATCGTGTAGAAGCGTCCGTTGCTGCCAAAGGCCAGCAGCCGGTCGGTTGTCTGAGAATGGAAGGCAAAGCGCGGCCCGTCGCCGTCCTTGAACTTCAGCTCGCGCGACAGATCGATGTGGCCCGTCATCGCGCGGATCCAGCCCATTTCCGAGCAGACCACAGTAATCGGCTCGCGGTCGATCATCGCCTCCAGCGGCACATCCTCGATCTCGCCTGCTTCGGCAAAGGTGCTGCGGCGCGCGCCGCCGGCATAGTCCTTGCCGAACTGCTTTTTCGTCACGCGCAACTGCTCGGTGATGCTTTCCCATTGCAGATGCTCGTTTTCCAGCAGGTCTTCCAGACCCGCACGCTCCGCCATCAGCTCGGATTGCTCGCGCAGCAGCTCCAGCTCTTCCAGACGGCGCAAGCTGCGCAGGCGCATGTTCAGGATCGCTTCGGCCTGCACTTCGGACAGCTCGCCCTCACCCGCGGGGGGCGGGATATAGTCCTTTTCGTCCATCGCGCGCACATGGGTCTTGCCCCAATCCTCGCGCATCAGCGCCGCCTTCGGCTCGTCGTCGTAGCGGATGATATCAATCACGCGGTCGAGGTTCAGGAAGGCAATGATAAAGCCTTCCAGCACTTCCAACCGATGGTCGATCTTCTCCAGACGGTGCCGCGAGCGGCGCTCCAGCACCTCGCGGCGGTGGTCCAGAAACGCCCGCAGCACTTCCTTCATCGAGCAGACCTTGGGCGTCACACCGTCGATCAGCACGTTCATGTTGAGCGAGAATCGCACCTCCAGATCGGAGTTGCGGAACATCATGCCCATCAGCACTTCGGGGTCCACATTCTTGGAGCGCGGCTCCAGCACCATGCGCACGTCTTCGGCGCTCTCGTCGCGCACATCCGCAAGGATCGGGATCTTTTTGGTCTGGATCGCCTCTGCGATTTTCTCGATCAGCTTGGATTTCTGGACCTGATAGGGAATCTCGGTGACGACGATCTGCCACTGGCCACGGCCCAGATCCTCCACCTCCCAACGGCATCGCAGACGGAAGCCGCCCTTGCCCGTGCGGTAGGCCTGCGCGATGTTCTCGGGCGGCTCGACAATCACGCCACCCGTCGGGAAATCCGGACCGGGCACATATTTCAGCAGCGTATCATCGCGCGCATCAGGCGTCTTGATCAGGTGGATGCAGGCATCACACAGCTCGGCGATGTTATGCGGTGGAATGTTGGTCGCCATCCCGACCGCAATGCCGCTGGAGCCGTTAGCGAGCAGATTGGGGAATTGCGCGGGCAGCACCGAAGGCTCTGTCAGGCGTCCATCGTAGTTGTCACGGAAATCCACAACATTCTCTGACAGCCCCTCCAGCATCGCCTCGGCGACGGCGGTCATGCGCGCTTCGGTATAGCGGCTCGCGGCAGGGTTATCACCGTCGATGTTGCCGAAGTTCCCCTGCCCGTCCACCAGCGGGTAGCGCACGTTGAAATCCTGCGCCAGACGCGCCATCGCATCATAGATCGCCGCATCGCCGTGGGGGTGGAAATCACCCATGGTGTCGCCGCTGATCTTGGCCGACTTCAGAAAGCCGCCGGTCGAGTTCAGGCGCAAGCGGCTCATCGCATAGAGAATGCGCCTATGAACAGGCTTCAACCCGTCGCGGGCATCGGGCAGCGCGCGGTGCATGATCGTGCTCAGCGCATAGGTCAGATAACGGTCCCCCAGCGCGCGGCGCAGAGGCTCGGATGTTTCCGCAAAACGCGGCGGGACTGGTTTGGTGGTATCTGACATGGGCGCTGTGTAGCCGCGTCACGGGCAAGCGACAAGCATATGGTTTGGCATTATACCAAGCGGCGCCCGGAATCGTGTCATTCCTGTGACGTGACATTTTTCTTAACTTTTCCCCCTAAAACAGAATCGCCTTTATTGCTATTAAAGTTGCGGGGGAAGCTGACGTGTCGGCTTCAAGATTTCTGCAGGAGCTGCCACATGAAAACATTCATCCTTTTGACCTTTGGTTTTCTGGGGTTTGCCTTTTATCAGATGAGCGGCGGTGCAGATTTTGAACCTGCCAGCGCACGCATGGCGGCAGCAGACGTTACCGAACCCACACCCGCGCCCCAAACTGCGCCCGTCACAACGGCAGCTACGGCCTCCATCACCAAAGTCGACAGTTCCGCAAAAGTTACGCGCGTTGCGCTGGACCTGACAACCGTTGCCCCCCCCGCAGCAGTAGAGACCCCGTCCGAGCCCATGCGCAGCACAGCCCGCGTCATCGACAGCAGCCAGACACCTCAGATCATCCTGCCCAGCCTGATCACGACAACCAATACAAACGCCAATGACACTGGCACCCGCGATGTCCGCATCGTATCCGGCAACCGCGTGAACGTACGCGGTGGCCCGTCGACAGATTTTGGCATCGTCAGCAAACTGGGACGCGGTGACGAAGTACGCATTTTGGAAGACAATGGCGACGGATGGGTCCGCATGCAGCCTCTTGACGGGGGCGAAGCGGGCTGGATGGCCGATTTCTTGCTCACCGAAGGCTGATTTTCCGAGAGCGATTGCCAATTCTGTGAAAAAAGCGCATCTCGGGTCTCGTTCATCGGCGAGGCCCTTTTCATGACACAACGTACAATTCTGATCACCGGCTGTTCGTCGGGCATCGGTTATGCTGCGGCCTGCGCATTGCGCGACCGGGGCTGGCATGTCTATGCCGCCTGCCGTCAGGAACTGGATTGCGGACGCCTGCGCGAAGAGGGCTTTGACAGCCCGCGCATTGATTACACCGACCCTGACAGCATCATCACAGCCTTGGCGGATGTGCTGGAAGATACCGGCGGGACGCTGGACGCCGTATTCAATAACGGCGCATACGCCATGCCAGGCGCGGTAGAGGACCTGCCCACCGAAGCACTGCGCGAGATTTTCGAGGCGAATTTCTTTGGCTGGCACACACTGACCCGCGCAGTCATTCCCATCATGCGCGCGCAGGGTCACGGCCGGATCGTGCAATGCTCGTCGGTTCTGGGGCTGGTCGCTCTGCCATGGCGCGGCGCGTATAGCGCCACCAAATTCGCCCTCGAAGGGCTGACCGATACCCTGCGGATGGAGATGCGGGGCACCGGTGTTCATCCAATCCTGATCGAGCCGGGCCCGATCACCACAAAAATCCGCGCCAATTCCATCCCACACTTCGAGCAGTGGATCGACTGGGAGAACTCTGCCCGCGCAGAACAATACGAAACAGAGCTGGGGCCAAGGCTCTACGCCGAGCGCGGGCCTGATAAATTCGAACTGCCGCCAGCGGCAGTGGTGAAAAAGCTGGTCCATGCGCTGGAATCAAAACGCCCGCGCGCGCGGTATTATGTCACAACCCCTACCCGTCTGGCTGGCCTTTTGCGTCGCATCCTGCCAACCCGCCTGCTAGACCGCGCCATGATCCGCTGACAGGTTGTCGCGGGGGCAATGCCTGCTAGATCGCGTAACAACACGAAAGGGACCATTCCATGTCTGATCCGTTATTTATTCTGATCGTTATCGCGGTTGTTATTACTGCTGTCGTTTTGCTTATGGGCTTTGGCGGCTTCGCCAGCGGCGGCGCCTTCAACAAGGCAAACTCCAACAAACTGATGCGCTACCGCATCATCGCGCAATTCGTCGCGGTCGTGCTGATCGCGATCTACGTCTATTTCGTAAAAGGATAAACGGCATGGTTGTTCTCAACAAAATCTACACCCGCACCGGCGACAAGGGCGACACGGCATTGGGCAACGGCACGCGTGTTGCCAAACATGACGTGCGTGTAGAAGCCTACGGCACCTCGGACGAGCTGAACTGCTTTGTCGGCGTGGCCCGCCTGCACGCGACAGCCGATACCGATGCCGCGCTTGCACGCATCCAGAACGATCTTTTTGATCTGGGCGCGGACCTGTGCCGCCCCGATATGGAACAGGACGCAACCGCCGATTACCCGCCCCTGCGGATGATAGACAGTCAGGTGGACCGGCTTGAAGCCGAGATTGATATGATGAACGCGTCGCTTGAGCCGCTGCGCAGCTTCATCCTGCCAGGCGGATCTGAACTGGCCGCCCATCTGCACGTCTGCCGCACCGTCGCCCGCCGCGCCGAGCGTCTGGCGACCGACCTTGCCACGCGCGAGACGGTGAATGACGCTGCGGTTCGCTACCTCAACCGGCTGAGCGACTGGTTCTTTGTGGCCGCACGCATGGCAAACAACGCGGGCAAAGACGACGTACTGTGGGTTCCCGGCGCAAACCGCTGAGGTTCGCATAGCGAGACGGGCGGGTAATAATATTGCCGCCTGACACACTCAAACTATGTAACGTGACGTGCCCCACGGCATATATGACGATTTTGCGCTGTTTTACAGCGGATCGCTTCGTTAGATATGGCGAGGATTACAAGACTGGCCCACTCGGGGTCTGAGTCGCAACCAAGGAGATAATCGCTCATGAAGGTGCTCGTACCTGTCAAACGCGTGATCGACTATAACGTGAAAGTGCGCGTCAAAGCGGACGGTTCCGGTGTCGATCTTGCCAACGTCAAAATGTCCATGAACCCGTTCGACGAGATTTCTGTCGAGCAAGCGATCCGCCTGAAAGAAGCGGGTCAGGCTGAAGAAGTCGTCGTGGTCTCCATCGGCGTGAAGCAGGCGCAGGAAACACTGCGTACGGCACTCGCGATGGGCGCCGATCGCGCGATCCTCGTCGTGGCATCGGATGATGTTCACAATGACATCGAGCCTCTGGCGGTTGCTAAAATCCTGAAGGCAATTGTTGAAGAAGAGCAGCCCGGCCTTGTCATGTGTGGCAAACAGGCGATCGACAACGACATGAACGCCACCGGCCAGATGCTGGCCGCGCTGATGGGCTGGTCGCAGGCCACATTCGCATCTGAAGTTGCGATCGAAGGCGACAAAGCCGTTGTGACCCGCGAAGTCGATGGCGGTCTGCAAACCATCAAGGTGAACATGCCCACGGTCATCACGGTGGACCTGCGTCTCAACGAGCCGCGCTATGCTTCTCTGCCCAACATCATGAAGGCAAAGAAAAAACCGCTGGATGAAAAGACGCCTGCCGACTACGGCGTGGACGTTACAAACCGTCTGGAAATCGTCAAGACAGTCGAGCCTGCGGCACGCGCTGCGGGCATCAAGGTCGGATCGGTCGATGAACTGGTCGCGAAACTCAAAGAAGCGGGGGCTGTGTAATGGCTGTTCTACTCCTTGCAGAAGTTAACAATGGCGAACTGGCAATGGACGCCACGGCAAAGGCCGTGACTGCCGCCAAACAGCTGGGTGACGTTGTTGTCTTGGCCTGTGGCGGTTCCGCTGCTGCTGCCGGGGATGCCGCGTCCAAGATCGACGGCGTATCCAAGGTACTGGTCGCGGAAGATGCATCGCTGGGCCACCGCCTTGCGGAATCCACTGCCGCGCTGATCGTGTCGCTGGCCGGTGACTATGACCACATCGTAGCCCCATCCACCACAGACGCCAAAAACGTGATGGCACGGGTCGCAGGCCTGCTGGACGTCATGATCATATCCGACGCTACCGCCGTGATTGATGCTGACACATTCGAGCGTCCGATCTATGCGGGCAACGCGATGCAGACCGTGAAATCGTCGGACGCCAAGAAGGTCATCACCTTCCGTACATCCACGTTCGAAGCAGCTGGCGAAGGCGGCTCTGCTTCGGTCGAGACGGTTTCCGCTGCCGAAAACCCTGGCCTGTCCGAGTGGGTCGAAGACAAAGTGGCCGAGAGCGACCGCCCCGAGCTGACATCGGCCGGCGTAGTGGTCTCCGGTGGTCGCGGACTGGGCTCCGAAGAGCAGTTCAAACTGATCGAGGATCTGGCGGACAAGCTGGGCGCCGCGGTTGGCGCGTCCCGTGCCGCAGTCGATTCGGGCTATGCGCCCAACGACTGGCAGGTTGGCCAGACGGGCAAAGTCGTTGCTCCGAATCTATACGTGGCTGTCGGCATCTCGGGTGCCATCCAGCACCTTGCCGGTATGAAGGACAGCAAGATCATCGTGGCCATCAACAAAGACGAAGAAGCGCCTATCTTCCAAGTGGCGGACTACGGTCTGGTTGCAGACCTTTTCGAGGCTGTACCCGAACTGATCGGCAAGCTCTGATCCAGTCTAAATCTGTATAAAGGCCCGCTGTTCCCGCTGCGGGCCTTTTGCATTTCTACATCAACCGGTCCAGCAAAGGGCGCAGTGCCGCCGCCGCCTGCGTATGTAGCTCGGGTGGTGCGACCGCACGCGCCGCCTCTTCCTCGAACGGGCCGAACACCATGCCCGTTCTGGCAGCATCATCTGTATTGGTCGGCACCACCAAGTCGACAACCGCGCACACAGAGTCACGCAACGAATCCAACATCGCGTCCGTGACGAGTAACGGCCCTCCCTGCCCGCCTGACGGGCTGTTTTGATCGGCACCTTCGGTCGCAAACCGCAGCAAGACCACCTGGGGACCGATCTGCTCCAACAGCTTGCGCATGCGCCGCTTCCACACCCTTTGCAGGATATCGCGCACGATGCCAAATCGCTCCCGATCCTGATCATAAAGATAGGACAACATGTGTCCGGTGAAGTTGAACTGTGTAAAGTCCGTATCGGGATACAGCCTTTGTAACTCCGCCGACGGGTGCAAAAACCTGTCGTTCCGGCGCGTGTGCACGGTATAAAGACGGCTACTGAGGTTCGCCGCCCCAAGTACTTCAAGCACGGTAACGCGCGCGCCCCGCGCGACCTCCAGCACAAAATCTTCCTTGAGAAACACATCCAGTCCAGCATTCACCTGACCGAAATTCAGCGACTTCACGCCCGTCAAATGCTCCACCTTCAGCGGATATGGCTGTTCGATAAACTTGCCATAGGTCTGCGTGCCCCCGACAAAGGCAACATAGGGCGACCCCAGATTTCGTACCGGCCCACGGAACACCAGTTTAGACGTGCCATAGCGGCACGGAAAATAGTCCAGAGCACTTGGCTCCAGTATATTATAGGTCATCTCACCCACCCTTTTTCTTCACCCGCTCCGACTATGCAAAGCTGCATCTTACGATTCGTTTAAGGCGGGGATTTGAGGCAGTTTTTCCTTAACCCCGGCACTTGCGGCGGCCCGACACTCCGCCGTAAGCTGTGCGCGACGCATCAAAGGAACGCAGCATGGAAATCCAGACAATCGGCATCGTCGGCGCAGGCCAGATGGGCAACGGAATCGCGCATGTGATGTCGCTGGCGGGCTATGACATAATGCTCAACGATATCAGTCAGGACTCGCTCGATAAGGCGATGGAAATCATGAAGGGCAATATGTCCCGTCAGGCCGGGCGCGGTAAAATTTCTGAGGCGGATATGGACGCGGCGCTTGCCCGGATCACCACCACAACGACACTTACGGATCTGGGTCCGTCTGACCTGATCATCGAGGCCGCGACCGAGCGCGAGACCGTCAAACAGGCCATTTTCGAAGACCTGCTCCCGCACCTCAAACCACACACCATACTGACGTCCAACACCTCCTCCATCTCCATCACCCGGCTGGCCAGCCGCACGGACAGGCCGGAAAAATTCATGGGTTTCCACTTCATGAATCCCGTCCCCGTCATGCAACTGGTCGAACTGATCCGCGGGATCGCTACAGACGAAGAAACTTTTGCCGCATGTAAGGCCGTGGTCGACCGACTGGACAAAACAGCAGCGTCTGCCGAAGACTTTCCGGCCTTCATCGTGAACCGTATCCTGATGCCGATGATCAACGAGGCCGTATATACGCTCTATGAAGGCGTCGGCAACGTACAGTCCATCGACAGCTCCATGAAGCTTGGCGCAAACCACCCAATGGGACCGCTGGAGCTGGCTGACTTCATCGGGTTGGATACTTGCCTTGCGATCATGAACGTGCTGCACGACGGCCTGGCAGACACGAAATACCGTCCTTGCCCCTTGCTCACCAAATACGTTGAGGCTGGCTGGCTGGGCCGCAAGACACAACGTGGGTTCTACGATTATCGTGGGGACGTACCTGTCCCCACCCGATGAGGATCAGGCGTCCAGCGCCAGCGCGTGCGCCCGCAACCACTCCATGAACCCGCGCGGATCATCCGCCCGGGCGTCAATTTCTGGCTGCGGAATGGGCGCGCCCACAATCGGCGCCTGGGGCTTGTTGCAACTGTGAACAATTTCATGCAGCAACAGCCCCTGACGTAAAATCGGCGACAGTTTGTTCGCGATCTGGTAGGCGCGGCTGTTCTGGCCGGGGAATTTCATTGGCACAACCCGAGCGCCCGAACGCCGGATCATCTTGGCGGTAAAGACGTTCCATTCGGCCTCGATGGCCGGGCCCCACCAGGTCTCGGACGTAGCCACAACACCTGACGGAAACAGCGCCACAACACCCCCCGCCTTGAGGTGTGCCATCGCCTTCGCGCGCATCTCGACCCCCTTGCGCTGAGCGTCCGGGTCATGCGGGAAGGGCACGGGGATCATGAAGCTGCCCGCGACCTCGTCAATCGAGGTTAGCAGCGAGCGGGTCAGGATCCGGTAATCGGGGCGGACACGGCCAATCAGATCAGCAAAAATCATGCCATCAACCATACCGTGCGGATGGTTTGCGACTACAATAACCGGTCCCTCTTTGGGGATCAGGTCCAGCTGTGTTTTGGGCGTAGTAAGTTCGATCCCCATAGTGTCCAATGCCGCGCGCCAGAAGTCCTGCCCGCTGGGCGCACCGCGCCTCTCGAACTTGCGGACCATACGTAGGATCTGCAACTTGCCCGTCAGCATTTCGATCACCGAAATAACGCGGGACTTCCACGGGTCATCGAATGTCGATGCATAAGACAGGCTGCTGCGATCGTAATGCTGAAAGTTCACCATTTCAGGCGCTTCAGCAGACGGCGGGTCGGCTACAACGGGCTGGGTTTTCTCTGTCACGCGGGGCGACCTCGCTGAAACTTCGGGCGCGTCGGGTATGCTACATACCCTCGCCAAATTTGTCAGCCACCAGTGCCTTCAGCGCATGTGCAAGCGCCTCTGCGTCGGGGCCGGACGTCTCAACGTCGATAAAGCTTCCCTTGCTCGCTGCCAACATCAAAAGACCCATAATACTGTCACCCGAAGCATTCATGCCGTCCTTGCTGACCTCGGCACTGGCATCAAACCCCTCAACCACCTCCACAAGTTTGGCGGACGCTCGTGCATGAAGGCCTTTTTCGTTCACGATCTCAAGGGTAATTTGGGTCATGTTTGGGCCTTGCTATTCTTTACTGACGTTCTGGGCGTCAATGTATTTCTTACCCGCTTCCAGTGCTGCACGTACAGCATCGGGAACCGTTTTTCCGCGGCTTTTAGCCAGTTTGATCAGCATTGGAAGATTGGCGCCATAAATGATCCGGCGTCCCGCAGGCTGGCAGGCCAATAGGCTCAGGTTGGATGGCGACCCGCCGAAGAGATCCGTCACCACAACCACACCCTGCCCCGTGTCGACGGCATCCGCAGCTTGGCAAATCTCGGCCTGCTTTTTGGCGCGGTCATGGTCGGCGTAAATCTCGATCGCCCGCACACCGTTTTGCGATCCCACAACATGTTCTATGGCGGCGAGGTATTCGCGCGCCAGTCCGCCATGTGCTACAATCACAATTCCGATCACGTCTCTTGGGTCCCTGTCCGTATCCGCACGCCAATTTCTCTGTGCCTAATTGACACTTGCCACCCTGCCTCTGCAAGGCGCAAAGCGTGGCTTTCCGCCAGTGTCACCGATCTGTGTTGCCCACCGGTACAGCCAAACGCAATGGAAAAGTGACTTTTGCCTTCCTCCTTGCAGGCGGGCAAGATCAGCAGGCTCAAGTCAAGCACCTGACGCGAAAACGCCTCATAGCGCGCATCCGTCGCTACATAGGCCGCCACGCGTTCATCCGTCCCGTTCAGTGCGCGCAAGTCGGGCGACCAGTAAGGATTTTTGAGAAACCGGCAATCGTAGACCATATCAACTGATCGAGGTAATCCGCGCTTGTACGAGAACGACTGCACTGTCACCGTCAGTCTTCGTTTCCCGTCCGGCGCAAACCAGTGTTCCACCTCGGCACGCAGTTCGTGCACATTCAAGTCGGAAGTATCGATCAGAACGTCCGCGCGCGCGCGCAAGGGCAACAGCAGCTCCTGCTCCGCCTGAACACCCTCGGCAGGTCGGTCTTTGGGCGCCATCGGGTGGCGGCGACGCGTCTCAGAAAACCTGCGCAGCAAGATGTCTGTACTGCAATCCAAAAATAAAAGTTCGGCCACGACACCGGGTCGCGTGGCGAGTGTACCCAGCAAGTTGATAACCGTATTTGTCGAAAAATCGCGGTTGCGTGCATCAATTCCCAGTGCCAGCGGCCGCGTCTGGTCAGGCTCGTCAAACAGCATCGGCAGCAAGCGCATCGGCAGATTATCGATCACCTCAAAGCCCGCATCTTCCAACACATTAAGCGCAGAAGATCTACCCGCACCGGACGGACCGGTCACAAACACTATGCGGCGATGGAACGGCGGAGTCGGTCATGAAATCTCGCTTATATTTGCTGTGATATAGGCATAGATCGCGGCGGCGAAATAGGGTGCGTCAATCTTGTGCAGAGATGGCATTGATATGTCCAGCAAAGTGATCATCTTTCGCTGCGGCATACGCTCTGTCTCGGTGCGTGACATATCCAAACACAGACTCACAGCCACCTCGGGCTGGAACGGGACAGGCAGAAGACCAATCCCACGCGCCTCGATCAGCCCCTCAATGGCGGGCGGCGGGCTTGCGATCAATAGGTCGTCCCGCACAGTCAAAGCGGTCCGATCGTCGGCAACCAGCATAGCACCCATGGCCATCAATTGTAGCGCCAACCCGGATTTACCGCTACCAGACGGACCCATGATCAGAACTCCCTGCCCTGCCAGCGCAACGCAGGTGGCATGAACAATCTGGCTGGGATCAGACATAACCTAGATCGGCAAGCCCACGACAAAACGTGCGCCAAGTGGTTCCGAGGTGATGTCAGCGTCGGTCGGGCGAATGTTCTCAGCCCAGATTACGCCGCCATGAGCTTCAACGATCTGCTTGGAAATTGCGAGGCCAAGGCCCGAATTATTCCCGAAATGTTCCTCCGGTCGCTCACAATAGAACCTCTTGAAAACCTTGCCCAGCGCCTGATCGGGAATGCCCGGACCTGTATCCTCGACCACCACCAACACGCGATTTTCACGCTTGCGCGCCCAGACACGGATCGCATCACCGTCCTCGCAAAACGAGATCGCGTTGGTGATCAGGTTCACAAACACCTGCGCCAACCGCGCTTCCAGTCCCTGTACCACAATCGGATCAGATGGCAGATCAATGATGAAATCAATGCCCTTGCTCTTGGCGTCCTCTCCCAGATACTGGCCAAGATTTCCGAGCATATTCATCAGATTGAACGGCTCTTCCTCTTCTTTGACCAATTCACTGTCCAGCCGCGAGGCGTTGGAGATATCACTGACCAGACGGTCAAGCCTGCGGACGTCATGATCAATCACATCCAACAGCTTTTCGCGCTGGTCCTCGCGTTTGATCATCCGCAACGTGCCAACGGCCGAGCGCAGAGAGGCCAGCGGGTTCTTGATCTCATGGGCCACGTCAGCTGCAAACTGCTCGTTCCCATCGATCCGGTTATAAAGTGCCGACACCATCCCACGCAGCGCGCCAGACAGGCGACCGATCTCGTCCGGACGTGCAGTCAGATCGGGGATACGAATGCGCCCCGGGTTCATCTTGCGCGCATCCTTATCGCGGCCAAGTTCAGCGGCAGCCGCCAGATCGGCTAACGGATTTGCAATTGTCGAAGCCAAAACAAGGCTGAGCCCGATGGACACCAGTGTCGCGATGATGAACATCTGCAGTACGCGCTCGCGTTCGCTGCGCACAAGGCTGTCAATCTCGCCGCTGGCGCTTGCGATGGCTACGGCGCCCACCGCAGCTCCTTCGTGTTCGATCGGAGTTGCCACGGCCAGAAGCGTAGCCCCTGCCTCGTCACGCTCCTCCTTGATCTGCGCACCGTTTAGCAGAGTCTCGGCGATGACCGGTTTCAACCGTTCCTCGATCGGCAAGACCTCGGCATCGCGCTGGAACGGCGAAGACAATGTATTCCACAACCATGACAGACCGTCTGTCAAAACTGTTTTATCGCCAGAGCCGTTCGAGGGCGCTGCGGAGCGGGTGTCACTGGCACCTTCGAATTGCGAGATGAGCGCCCCGTCGGGGTCAAACACAAACACCTGGATCCCGCCGCGCAAATCCAGCCCCGCCAGGGTTTTTTCGATATCGACACCCTCGCCTACAGACAGGTCAACGGGCTGTCCTTCAGGTAACTGCGCCTCAATCACATCCGCGATAAGCTCAGCTTCCGAAGCAAGAGACGCCACACGCTGGACCGCGAGGCTTTCGCGTGATGAATTCAGGTACAGTATGCCTGCAACGAGGATGTTCAGAGCAATAAGGTTGAACGTAATGATTTTCCGGGTGAGAGGCGACGCACGCAATGAAAAGAGGCCCCGCTTTTCACGGCGCGCTCTCAGCTCGTTCGGAGCGGCACTATCCGGGGCGACCCAATCGTCGCCCAGAACAACATCACCGTTACGTCTTGCGGGGGTCAGGTCGCGCACGAAGTTCCTCTCAACAATCGCCATTAAAAACGATTACTCTTCGTTATATCTGTAGCCGATCCCATAAAGCGTCTCAATCGCGGAGAACTCGTCGTCCGCAGAGCGCATTTTCTTGCGCAGGCGCGTGATGTGGCTGTCGATCGTGCGATCATCCACATAAACCTGATCGTCATAAGCCACATCCATCAACTGGTCGCGTGACTTAACAAAACCCGGGCGTTGAGCCAGCGCCTGCAAAAGCAGGAATTCGGTCACGGTCAAGGACACGTCCTTACCCTTCCAGCTGACCGCATGGCGCAGCGGGTCCATCCTCAACAAGCCACGTTCCATTACCTTGGTCTCTTCGGTATCGCCCACTTCGTCGGTCGCAACCGCATCCTGACGGCGCAGAAGCGCGCGAATACGCTCGACCAGCAGACGCTGGGAGAACGGCTTTTTAACGTAGTCGTCCGCGCCCATCCGTAGGCCCAGCACCTCGTCGATTTCATCATCCTTGGAGGTCAGGAAGATCACCGGCATCGCGGATTTCTGACGCAACCGCTGAAGCAGATCCATCCCGTCCATGCGAGGCATCTTTATATCCAGAACCGCCATATCCGGCATCCGCTTGTTGAAAGCGTCCAACGCGGCCTGACCGTCATTGTATGTTTCCACCTCGAAACCTTCGGCTTCGAGAGTCATCGAGACGGACGTCAGGATATTCCTGTCGTCATCTACCAATGCAATTTTTGACATTGCCTGTTTCCTTGTGCTGCTCAACGTATTTTTGTTTTCCAAGCATTGATCACTCCTTTTGCTGTCGAATCAATCCCTAAGTGCGAATCGGCAGTTTCTACCGACACATTTCAGCCACAATTTGTTTAGGAATGGCTAAATTGCCTCACCTGCACCAACAAACAAGGTTGGCGCAAATATCTGGAGAGCGCCATCAGGGCGACGATCGCGCCTTTTGTCGCAATCGTCGCCGTGGTGGCGCTAACTATGTAAACGCGCCTGTTCAAGGCGCAAATCATCGTGTTAAGAGGCGACAATTCCAGTTGTGCCCTTGCGCGATCAGTCTCGGGCATCCCCATACCGCTGCGCCTGTCGCGCAGTTTCCAAAGGAGACATTGCATGCAAACCGGACGGGTCAACCCGAAGTTCAGCCTCGACGATCAAGGGATCACAGAGCTTGGCAATGTCTATTACAACCAGATCGAACCTGCCCTGATCGAAGCCGCGCTGAAGCGCGACGAGGGTACTCTTGGAAAAGGCGGTGCATTCCTAGTCACCACCGGAAAGTTTACGGGTCGCTCGCCCAAAGACAAACATGTGGTGAAGACCGATAGTGTCAAAGACACGATCTGGTGGGAAAACAACGCAGAAATGTCGGAAGCGGGTTTTGACGCGCTCTATAACGACATGCTCGCGCACATGAAGGGTCGTGATTACTTCGTTCAGGATCTTGTCGGCGGCGCAGACCCCAAGCTGGCGATCAACGTGCGTTTCGTGACAGAACTTGCATGGCACGGGTTGTTCATCCGCCACATGATGCGCCGCCCCGACCGCGACCAGCTGGATGACTTTATGGCCGATTTCACGGTCATCAACTGCCCCAGCTTCTCGGCTGATCCGGCAAAGCATGACTGCCGCACCGAGACCGTGATCGCCATGAATTTCGACCGCAAGATGATCCTCATCGGCGGCACGGAATATGCGGGCGAGAACAAGAAATCCGTCTTCTCGCTGCTGAACTACCTGCTGCCTGAAAAAGGCGTGATGCCGATGCACTGCTCGGCCAACCACGCGGTAGGCAATCCTGTCGATACAGCGATCTTCTTCGGGCTCTCCGGCACAGGCAAGACAACGCTGTCTGCCGACCCCGAGCGCACGCTGATCGGCGATGACGAGCATGGCTGGTCTGACACAGGCACCTTCAACTTCGAGGGTGGCTGCTATGCCAAGACCATCAACCTGAGCGCCGAGGCCGAGCCAGAGATCTACGCCACGACCGAGAAGTTCGGCACCGTGATCGAGAACATGGTCTATGACGAAGAAACCAAAGATCTGGACTTCAACGACGACTCGCTCACCGCAAACATGCGCTGCGCCTATCCGCTTCACTACATCTCGAACGCCAGCAAAAAGGCGATGGGCGGGCACCCCAAGAACATCATTATGCTGACTTGCGATGCCTTCGGCACACTGCCTCCCATCGCGCGCCTGACCCCTGCGCAGGCCATGTACCACTTCCTGTCCGGCTTCACCTCGAAGGTTGCAGGCACAGAGCGTGGCGTGACCGAGCCGGAGCCTACGTTCTCTACGTGCTTTGGCGCGCCTTTCATGCCACGCCGTCCCGAAGTCTATGGTAATCTGCTGCGTGAAAAAATCGCTCAGCACGGCGCAACCTGCTGGCTGGTAAACACGGGTTGGACCGGTGGCGCATATGGCACCGGCTCGCGTATGCCAATCCGCGCAACCCGCGCTCTGCTGACAGCTGCACTTGATGGTTCGCTGACCGCTGGCAAGTTCCGTGTGGATGAAAACTTCGGCTTTGAAGTGCCTGTCGCCGTGCCCGGTGTCGCCGACATTCTGCTGGACCCGCGCCGCACATGGGACGACCCCGAGTCCTACGACCGTCAGGTTGCCAAATTGGTGGCAATGTTTGCCGAGAACTTCGAGCAGTATCTGCCACACATCGACGACGAGGTCAGAGCAGCCGCAATTGGCTAAGTACGACCAAAACTGTTCTAGGAAAGGGCCACGGAGAAATCTGCGGCCCTTTCTCTTTTCCTCAGGCTGCCTGCTGGGCCACAAGCTCGCGCAGTGGCATGTCCAGCATGAAGCGGATATCCTCATTGCTCATGTAGACCATGAAGCCCTCCAACGGGCTATCCTCGCCCTTGATGAACCACCGCAGGCAGCCCGGTTCGGCGTGCATATAGCCCTGCCGTTCTGCAAATCCCTTGAAGGCGACCGGCTTTGGCATGAAACCAATCACATGATCCGGGGACCAGCGCTGCATCGCCACCAGAAACGCGTAGCGCCCCAGAATACAAGACAGGCCCGTACCGCGATACCGGCCCGGCGCGCCACCCATCCAGACCTCGCCGTGATAAACGACGCGTCCCGCAATCCGTTGCGCACCCGGACCCGCGCGGTAACGCGACCGCTCATAATCGATATCCACACCTGAGGGAGGGAACTCTTTGAAGCCGTGGCGCAAATACTCGCTCAGCGGTTGCTGTCGCAGATCAAGCAGGCGTAGCGCCTGCGTGTGCATGATGCGGCCCTCTGCATCGCGCCCGACAATCCAGACACTGTTGGCTTCGTTAAGAGCGTGACGTTCGGGATCAAACGGCGCCCCGATCGTGTGATCCGGCCTGCCCTCTGCCAGTAAAGTTCGATATTCCTCAAAATCCGTTCCCAGTGTCAGCTGGACAGAGTTCCTGTTCAGAATGTCCAGACTTGCCGCCATGAAATGCGTGTCGTCACTAGCAGAGTAAATGGTCATGTGAAACTCCAGTAATCAGGTGCCATTCACCGATTATAGGACAAATTCGGGACTATTACTTCTGATTTAATAGATCGGTATCCAGCTCCATAACCAACTCAGGTGCCATAGGCACGCATGGGGCGCCTGTGATCTGGATATTGTTGTGTCTGTCCACAACCGAAACCAGCGCAAAAGAGCCGTCGGGAAAGCGCGTGCCCAGCAAAAGCCGCGCGTAACAGATCTGCACCGGAGCGCCCCCCGATTCTCGCGGGATCTGGGTATAGATGTGATCCAACCGCAGGCCCCCATCACATTCGACTTCGTTAAAAGGCTCACTCAAAAGCCGACCGAACTCCGGACCACCGGGCAATTCTCCCAGGACCCGCCCGATGCTGCTGCGCGCATTCGCAAATCCGAACCATGTCGCATAGGAGGATTGGTCCCCCAGCTCGGTGCAAACCCAACCGATCGGCGAATTCCTGAAAACCATTACGTAACGTCGCACTGCATCGAAATGGACGTCTTCCAGAGCGCCCCTAGACAACGTCCATGCCCTCAGGACAGCAGACAGCAAAGGCCGCTCGTCAGTCCAGATCAACCCCAACGGTTTTTGCTGCTGATAGAAATTCCCGCCTCCCGGAAATTCTATCTTATACTGCAGCATGCCGTCCTGATAGGTGACCTGTCCCTGATACCAGACATTGCCCTGATCCAACAGCAGCTGTGCCGGTCCAACGGCGTCTGCGCCTTTGGGTGTCAGGGAATAGCGCCGTTCGTTAACATCGAACAGCTTGTAACCCATGGCATCTTCCAGCTGTGATACGTGGCGGCGCACCGTCTGTCGCGTGCTGCCCAATTCTTCAACCGCCTGACTGAGGTTGAGTGTTTTTGCGAGCATCACAAAAGAGCGCATCATCTCAAACAGCAACGCGGGTGCGCCACGTGCCTTTGCGGATGAGGGGCTGGAGTTTGACAAGTTATTCACAAATACACCGGAAGCAGCTATCACCCATCAATGCAACAGGAATCATACATCAAGGGTAAATGCATAACACATATGCGAGCAATTTCTGACCGAAAATTAAAAAAAACTATCCAGTTGATCGAACTCAACAATTTTCGCAAAACTTTACACACACAACTAGAGGTTAAAGATTAATGGCACACCCAGTCGACGTACATGTTGGTAAAAAACTCAAGAAAATAAGAACTTTACGCAAATACTCGCAAACCGATGTCGCCCAGCGACTCGGGTTGTCCTTTCAACAAATTCAAAAGTACGAGATCGGATCGAACCGAATTGCCGCCAGCCGCCTTTTCGAGTTGGCCCAGATCTTTGATTTATCACCCGCGTATTTCTTCGAAGGCCTTCATGAGGGTGCCAACAACAACGCAGCCCCGCGTGATACAGGGATGGAAATAGCCAACGCGCTGGCCGCGATCGAGGACGAAGCGGTAAAATCCCGAATCGTAACGTTCATCGAAGATGTCTCGGGTATGACGGTAGCCCGGCAGGGGTAGTTACCCCAGCCACGCCCGCCGCAGCAAATTCAATCCTGCGATCAGAAGAATGAAGAGTGTCAAGCGGCGGAAGGCGGTCTGGTCAATCCTGTCCATGACCGCCATCCCAAGACGCATCCCTATAAAAGCGGTTGGGACCAGCGCCACTGAGAACGCAAGCGTCTCGGCGCGCAATACGCCTGAACCGATATGCGCAAACATAAGCGCCACGGCGCCCAGTCCGTAAATGACCCCCTGAACCCGGATCTGATCCAGCTTGGGGGTATTGAGCGCTGTCAGATAGGCTACAGTCGGGGGTCCCCAGATTCCCGAAACACCGCCAAGCCCGCCCGCAATCCCCCCCGCAATCGCCTCCACACGGAGGCTGCGCCCGGGCAGACGGATCTGGACTCCCGCCAGTTGTAAAAACGCGAAGAATGTTACCGGCACACCAATCACCGCCATCATTACCTGATCCGGGAATACCCGCACCAATTGCGCCGACAAAAGCAGGGCGATACCGCCGACCCCGAGAAAGACCCTGAAATCAGAAGTTGATCGCACCGCCGCAGGCAGTCCCTGTCGCAACGCCTGATGCGCGTTGGTCACCAGCGTCGGCAGGATCAGACCGGCCAGCGCCAGATCCGGCGGCATGAAAGTGGTCAGCCCCGAGACAAGAACCAAAGGCATCGCAAATCCCACAACCCCCTTAACGAATCCCGCCAATACAGCGATCATGATCGCGAGTAACAGCGCAGTTGGTGATAAAAGCGGGAAAAGCATGTCCATGGCCCTACATAGCAAACATGCAAGCAGGCGCACGCCAATTATGATACGATATAGATGCGAAAGAGTCGGCGTAACTTTCGTCCAAATTGCCGCAACCAAACGTATCTTTGTTGCGCTGCACCTGCAAAGTGATTATGCCCTGCGCTAAGTAAAAAAGGATGTTGATAGATGGCACATGATGGACAGCTGAACCTCAAGGCTCCGGTCTTGCTGGATGATCTACTGGCACTGACCGCAGCGGCAGTCGCCCCAGTCGAGGCAATTCTCACCCGTGCGACAGAAAGTGTGCGCGCGATTGTTACCGAGGGTGGCCGCGTCTCCAATACACTCGTTGAAGAGAACCAGACAGCCGCTCACGGGCTGGCATGGCTCGCCACCTACGCGCAATCCCTGCGTCAGATGCAGGCATGGGCCGAACGGATGCAAGCCGAGGGCAAATTCGGCGAGACAGAGGCCCTGATCCACCAGATCGCCTTCGGCGAGTACCTGTGGCAAATCTACGGCGGCATCCAGATGAACCAGGGCGAAATCGTCCGCCTCCAGGACCTCGGCCTGGGGCAGGAAGACCAGCGCGGTCTTATGGAGCCTGCGATCCAGACACTCACGCAAGGCGGCAACACCCAAGCTGCCCGTTCCCGTCTGGTCGAGCTGATGCAGGAGCACTCCGCCAATGTCACGGTTGGTGCGACCGGCCTTGATGAAGAGCTGGAAATGATTCGCGAGCAGTTCCGCCGCTATGCCGTGGAAAAGGTCGAGCCTTTTGCGCACGAATGGCACCTCAAGGATGAGTTGATCCCGATGGAGATCATCAACGAGCTTGCGGAAATGGGCGTGTTTGGCCTGACCATCCCCGAGGAATACGGCGGGCTGGGCCTGTCCAAAGCCTCCATGTGCGTTGTCTCTGAAGAGCTTTCGCGCGGCTATATCGGTGTAGGTTCGCTCGGCACCCGCTCCGAGATTGCAGCAGAGCTGATTATCGCAGGCGGCACCGAAGAGCAAAAACAGAAGTGGCTGCCTAAACTCGCCAGCGCCGAGACCCTGCCGACAGCGGTCTTCACAGAGCCAAACACAGGCTCCGATCTGGGCAGCCTGCGCACCCGCGCGGTGAAAGAGGGCGAGACCTACAAGATCACCGGCAACAAGACATGGATCACCCACGCGACCCGCACACAGGTCATGACCCTGCTGGCCCGCACTGATCCGAATACGACCGACTACAAAGGCCTATCGATGTTCCTTGCCGAAAAAATCCCCGGCACTGAGGAAGCCCCCTTCCCCACCGACGGCATGACCGGCGGCGAGATCGAGGTGCTGGGCTACCGCGGCATGAAGGAATACGAACTGGCGTTTGACGGCTTCGAGGTGAAGGCGGAAAACCTGCTGGGTGGCGAAGAAGGCAAAGGCTTCAAACAGCTCATGGAAACCTTCGAGAGCGCGCGCATCCAGACCGCAGCCCGCGCCATTGGTGTGGCGCAATCCGCGCTCGATATCTCGATGCAATACGCGATCGACCGCAAACAGTTCGGCAAATCCCTGATCAACTTCCCTCGCGTGTCGTCGAAACTGGCGATGATGGCCGTCGAGATCATGGTTGCACGTCAGCTCACCTACTTCTCGGCCTTTGAAAAGGATGAGGGCCGCCGCTGTGACGTTGAGGCGGGTATGGCAAAACTGTTGGGCGCGCGAGTGGCATGGGCCGCAGCAGACAACGGCCTGCAAATCCACGGAGGCAACGGCTTTGCGCTGGAATATAAAATAAGTCGCGTGCTGTGTGATGCCCGCATCCTCAACATCTTTGAAGGAGCGGCTGAAATTCAGGCACAGGTGATCGCCCGCCGCATCCTCGGCTAGGGTCTGGGCTAAACTTCGCCGACACGGGCGGGGCGTGCCTTGCGGTACGCCCCGCCTTCTCATACCACCTCGGATATGAATACCACGCGCCTCTCTCCGGAAAAATGGATCGACGCAGGCTTTGCCGCCCTGTGTGCGGAGGGGCCCGCCTGCCTTGCGGCAGAACCCATGGCGCGTCGCCTTGGCACGACCAAGGGATCGTTTTACTGGCATTTCAAAGACGTGCCCGCTTACCACGCCGCATTGGTTCGTCAATGGCACGCGCAGGCCTTGGCCGGTGTTGTGGCCCACCTTCAAACAGACGAGGCGTCCGACACCCGTCTGCGCGCGTTCGGGCACGGGATTCTCGACACCCCGACCGAAGCCGCCCTGCGCGTCTGGGCGCAGACAGACGCGACTGTTGCCGCCAGCATGGCGGAAGTAGACGCCGAACGGCTGGCCTATCTCCAACTGCAGCTCAACCATTTCGGCCTTCGCAATCCGGCTTTTGCACACGCTATGTTGGCCACGCTGACCGGCCTGCCGCAGGTTCAGGCCCCTACAGACCCGCATGCCGCGTTTGACGCGCTGGTCGATACGATTCTGGCGCTGGCATGAAAATGGTTCTGACCGCGGCCTTGATGGCCTTGACCCTGACCGGCTGTCGCGGAGACGACGCCACCCGCGCCTTTGGGCCAGATCGTGTCTGGACGCTGAAACAGCTGAATGGCATGCCCTTTGCGGCCCGCGCCACACTCACCTTTCCCAAAACGGACGAGATCGCAGGTGTTGGACCGTGCAACCGCTACTTCGGCGCCATGAACATTTCCTATCCGCAATTCTCGGCAGGCCCGATTGGCAGCACGCGAATGGCTTGCCCGGACATCGCTTCTGAAACGGCCTTTCTCGAAGCCCTTGAGGTCGCCACTCAAGCCGAAGTAACCAACGACACGCTAACTTTATCCGGCCCCGGCGGCCTCACAATGGCTTTCACAGCGACCGAGTAAAGGCCTCGACAAACCGAGCTCGTGCTTGCGGTAGCGGCCTGCCTCCCAGCCCGACTGCCAGATGGTGGGTCAAGAAGTACCCTGTGGTTTTCAATCCCTCGACTATCTCGCCATCCGCCGCGTCTCCAACACCGCGCAGCACATCGGGAAGCGGCAGCAGCCGCTCCGCCCATTCTCCGGCCCCCGCGCGCGACACCGCTCGTCCTGACTTGGGCGAGACATAGATCAGATCCTCTGCCACACCGGTAACCGCACAGCTCCCCAGATCAAGCCCATAGCCAAGCTCCTCCAGCAACGCCAACTCCCAGCGCAGATAAGCTAGGGGCCAAATCTCGTCCTGCCCCAATAAGTCCAGCAAAGCTTCCGTCCGGCGATAGAGCGGCAGATGTGCCTCGCGCTCGGGCAGGCAAAACGCCGCCAGCCCCGTCACCGCATTCAGCCCCGCAAGCGCAAGCCGCCCACCCATGGCAACTGCCGCACGGCTGCGGACAGGCTCTACCGTGAATGCGCCGATGTGGTCCTCCAGCCGCGCACGCCACGTGAGGTCCAGCTGCGCACCCGGCTGCAAAATCGGGGCAATCTTCCGGCTGGTCCCGCCCCGCACCACACCTGCATGACGCCCCTGCGACGGCGTGAACACCTCTATGATGGCAGAAGTCTCTCCGTGGCGGCGCGTGCTCAGCAATATTCCCTGATCACGCCATTCCATCACCCGAGCCCCTCTTGGTCCAGCAGATGCCGCCCCGCGCGATCCTCGACTTCAATCACCCAGAGGTCAGGATCAAAGCCGCGCTGACGCGTCACCGCCTCATCCACGTCACGCTCGGCGCCCGAGGCAAGCTCGACCCAAACGCGATCGCCGCTTGCCAGATCAAAAGAGCGTTGGAACACCACAGCTTTTCCATCCAGCGTCGCGAGCTTTACCAGTACCGCGCCGCCGGTGTCATCTCCGTGTGCGACAACAAACGCCGGAATATCGAACATCCGCAACCGCGCCAGATAGGCATCCACCCAGAACCGCGCGGTCAAACGGGGCACAACGACCCCATCTTCACTGTGCCAATAAACTCAATTCCGCCCCAACCACTGGCACTCCCGCCTGTCATTGGTTGCCGTCCTTGAACTCCAGCCCCATTTCGGAATACCGCTCTGCCTCTTCCAGCCAGTTTGGCCGGACCTTCACCTGCAAGAACAGGTGCACCTTGCGCCCCAGAAACTCTTCCATCTCCTCGCGCGCAGCCCTGCTCACGGCTTTGATCGTCTCTCCCTTGGAGCCGAGGATGATCCCCTTGTGCCCGTCGCGCATGACATAAATCAGCTGGTCAATCCGGGCCGAGCCGTCCTTGCGTTCTTCCCAATTCTCCGTCTCTACGGTCAGCTGGTAGGGCAGCTCCTGATGCAGACGCAGCGTCAGCTTCTCGCGGGTCATCTCCGCGGCGATCATGCGCATCGGCAGATCGGCAATCTGGTCATCGGGATAGAGCCATGGCCCCTCTGGCAGCTCACCCGCCAGCCAGTTGCGCAGTGCCTCAACCCCGTGGCCCTTCTCGGCCGAGATCATGAATGTCTCCACAAACGGATAGGCTTCGTTCAGCTTCTGGCTCAGCCCCAAAAGCACCGGCGCTTCGACGCGATCGATCTTGTTGATGGCCAGCGCCACACGCGCCCCATCGCCGATCTCGTTCAACCGAGCAAGGATTCGCTCCACCCCTTCGGTCATACCCCGCTGCGCCTCGACCAACAGCACCACCAGATCCGCATCTGCCGCGCCGCCCCACGCGGCGGCGACCATCGCGCGGTCCAGCCGACGCTTGGGCTGAAACAGCCCCGGCGTGTCAACAAATACAATCTGGCTGTCACCCGCCATCGCCACACCGCGAATGCGCGCGCGCGTGGTCTGCACCTTATGCGTCACAATCGAGACCTTGGCCCCCACCATCCGGTTTAGCAGCGTGGACTTGCCTGCGTTCGGCTCTCCGATCAGGGCAACAAACCCCGCGCGCGTTGGTGCTGTGGTCATGTGTCTTGCTCCAATTGCGCCAGCAGGGAGGCTGCGGCGTCTTGTTCGGCGGCGCGTTTCGCGCCCGCTGTCGCACTTGCAGTCTGCCCTGTGGACAGGCGCGCGGCAATCGTGAAGATCGGCGCATGATCCGGCCCGCTGCGCTTGGTCAACACGTACTGCGGTGGCTCCAGCCCACGGGCCTGCGCCCATTCCTGCAACGAGGTCTTGGCGTCGCGTGCGTCTTCCTTGACCGAGGTCGTCCGCGAACCCCAAAGCCGCAGGATCGTAGCCCGCGCGGCATCAAAACCGCCGTCGATATAGACCGCGGCAATCACCGCTTCCATCGCATCACCCAGCAGCGCCTGCTTGCGCCGCCCGCCCGACAACATCTCTGACCGGCCCAACCGCAGCACCGCACCGATATCAATCTCGCGCGCGACATCGGCACAAGCTTCCTTGCGCACCAGCGCGTTGAAGCGCGGCGCCAGTTGCCCTTCGGAAGCAGATGTGTCGAGCTGCAACAGCGCCTCGGCCATCACCAGCCCCAACACACGGTCACCCAAAAACTCCAGCCGCTGGTTGTCATCCCGGTTGGGCGTAGACATCGAGGCGTGTGTCACCGCCTCGCTCAGCAAGCGAGGCGAATTGAAGTGATAGCCCAGCCGTTCCTCGAACGCTTTGAGTTCTGCGGACAGCTTCACTTGATCGCTTTAAAGAAACGGTCGCTGCGCCATGTCCAGAAAAAGAGCATGGAGCGTCCGGCCGAGCTGAACATCACGCGGTCCGCGCGCCCGATCAGGTTCTCATAAGGCACGAAGCCGACGCCGCCTGCTGCCTGCGCCAGTCGGCTGTCAGCGGAGTTGTCACGGTTGTCACCCATGAAGAAGTATTCACCTTCCGGCACGGTATATACGCCCGTCCGGTCAGAGGCCTGTGGTCCGATGTCCAGCACCGCATGGCTGACACCGTTAGGCAAGGTCTCGATCGCGCGTTCCTTGGTACAGACGCCACCTTGTCCTACCGCGCCGTTGGCGCAGCGCGGACGCAGGCCCTGCGGACCTTGCAGCTCCATCAATTCTGAAAATTCGCCATCAGGCACCTGCGGCGCAGCCTCACCGTTAATCTGAACGATCCCGTTGATCACCTGAATACGGTCTCCCGGCAGACCAATCAGACGTTTGATATAGTCATAGCCCGAAGTCGGATGGCGGAAGACAACCACATCGCCACGCTCCGGCTCGGACCCGAAGAGACGCGTGTTGTCACCATCAAACACACCGCATAATTTCTTGGCATCCAGATTGATCCCTACACTGGGAATGATCACACTGGGACAGGACGCATAGGAATACCCGTAAGCCATCTTGTTGACGAAAACGAAATCGCCAATCAGCAATGTCTCTTTCATTGAACCTGAAGGGATCCAGAACGGCTGGAAAAACAGCGTGCGGAAGACCCCCGCAATCAACAGGGCATAAACAACTGTCTTGATCGTCTCGACAATCGCATTGCCCGTTTTTTCCTTCTTGGCCATACGGCGCTCCTCATGGGTTTGGTCTGGGATTACATGCGCAGGGCCGCGCGCAGTGTCAAGGTCCGCAGGGCCTATGGGGCCGCTAGCGGCCGCGCCTCGATCACAACGAACGCCTGCGCCCAAGGATGATCGTCCGTGAGGGTGACATGAATGATGGCCTCATGACCCTTAGGGGTCATCGCCGCCAGCCGCTCTGCCGCCCACCCGGTGACCTCCATCACGGGCTGACCCGTGCGCAGGTTGCTCACCGCCATATCGCGCCAACTGATCCCCATGCGCAGGCCGGTACCCAGCGCCTTTGAGCATGCTTCTTTTGCGGCCCATCGCTTGGCGTAAGTGCCCGCCACATCCTTACGGCGCTCGGCCTTGGCCTGCTCAACAGGAGTGAAAACACGGTTGCGAAAACGGTCCCCGAACCGGTCGAGTGTACCCTGGATACGCTCGATATTTGCCAGATCGGTACCAATGCCCAATATCATCGCAATCGCTCCAGCGCTCGGCCGCCCTCAGACGGCGCGCGCTTCATCCATGAGGCGACGCATTTCTTTGATGGCGGGCTCCAGCCCCATAAAAATCGCCTCGCCAATCAGGAAGTGCCCGATGTTAAGCTCCATCACCTCGGGGAAGGCCGCAACCGGCGACACCGTATCATAGGTCAGCCCGTGCCCAACGTGCACCTCAAGGCCCAGACTATGGGCAAAGGCGGACATATCGCGCAGCTTGCCCAACTCGGCATCCGACTGCTCGTACCGGCCCTCGTGGTACGCATCGCAATAAGCCCCCGAGTGCAGCTCGATCACTTGGGCGCCTATCCGGTGGGCTGCCTCGATCTGGCGCTGCTCGGCGGCAATGAAAATGGACACACGGCTACCCGCCTCGCGCAGCGGGGCGATGAAATGGGCCAGCCGGTTTTCCTCGCGCGCCACTTCGAGCCCACCTTCGGTGGTTCGCTCTTCGCGCTTTTCAGGAACGATGCAAACCGCGTGCGGCTTGTGCCGCAGCGCAATTTTCTGCATCTCGTCCGTGGCGGCCATCTCGAAGTTCAGCGGCACGGTCAGCACGTCCATCAGCCCTTCAATGTCCGCATCCGAGATGTGGCGCCGGTCTTCGCGCAGATGCGCTGTAATGCCGTCAGCACCAGCATCCTGTGCGATGCGTGCAGCGCGCAGGGGGTCAGGCGTGTCGCCACCCCGCGCATTGCGTACGGTCGCAACGTGGTCAATATTCACACCCAGCCGCAGCTTGCCCCGGTCAGCCATTCGCCTTTTCCTTTTTGTCTTTCGCCGCCAGCTTCTTCTCGGTCGCCTTCGCAGCCGATTTCGCCTTCAGCGCTTCGAATTTCGCCTTGATCATACCCCTGCGGCGATGCTGGTAGGCACGCAACACGGGCACAGCCAGATAATAGGCAACTGTCGCAAAGAAGATACCTGACACAATGCCGCCTATCAAATAGGGGTAAAATATGTCCCGTGAGAATATCGCGAGCCCGGACCAGTCCATCTTCTCGGGGGTAAAAATCGCCAGCGCATTGTGCCACAGGTCACTGCCCGCATCGGCGAACTTGCGACTGAGCGCCCGCAACTCGCCGTCCTCCAACTGCGTGCCCAACAGCCAGTGGCCCGATTTCAGCGAAGCCAGTGTGATGAAAACAAAGGTCAGCGGATTCCCAACAAAGGTCGCCATCAAAGATGCGAGGATGTTCCCCTTCATAATCCGTGCGATCAGCACGGCACCCAGGAAATGAAACCCGAACAACGGCGAAAAAGTAATAAAAACGCCCGCCCATATGCCACGGGCAATACGCTCGGGGCTGTCGGGCAGCCGCCGCACGCGGTGCTTCACGTAATGGAACGCGCGCGTCCATCCGCCCCGGGGCCACAGAAACTCTGCTACCGAGCGGCCAAAGGATTTGGGATCACGGCGTTTGAAAATCACGCGTTTTGCCCTCCCGGTACATGGCCATCCATCGGCACAGATGTATCACGGTAGCGGCTGAGCGCCGCAACGTTATTCTCCGCCTCAAGCGTCAGCATCAGCGAGTGCAATTGCGCCACGTCACGGAATTCCGCACGCACCAGAACGCGGAAGAAATCCTGTTTGCGCTCGACAAAGTTCAAATCCGAGATGTTCGCGCCCGCCTCCCCGATAAGGGTGCAGATGCGCCCCAGCACGCCGCGGTCGTTTGCTACTGTTATATCGATCGTCGCATCATAAACTGCGGGGTGGTTGCCCTCATGCCAGCGCAAATCAATCCAGCGTTCAGGCTGATCCTCGTAATCGCTGAGCCGGTCGCAATCAATCGCGTGTACAGTCACACCCTTGCCGCGGAAGGTAATACCGACAATACGCTCGCCGGGCAGCGGCTCGCAACACGATGCGCGATCGAATGATTGCCCGGCCTCAAGGCCGATCACCGCCCGCTTGCGGTCGACCTCCTCACCCTCAACAGCGCCCAGCTCCGGATAAACCGCCGTGACCACTTCGCGGCCAGTCATCTCGGCGCTGCCTAAACGCTCCAGGACATCATCGACGCCGCCCAGCCGCAGTGCCCGCGCGGCGGTGGCCAGCACTTTGTCGGTGGCGCGCTTTCCCATGTGCTCGAACGCAGCGCGCGCCAGCTCTCGGCCCAGTTTGACAAACCGCGCGCGATCCACCTCGCGCAGGCTGCGGCGAATGGCCGTCTTGGCCTTACCGGTGGTGGCAATGTCCAGCCAGGTGTTCTGCGGCGTCTGCCCCTCTGCGGTGATGATCTCGACCGACTGGCCGTTCTTGATCCGCGTCCAAAGGGGCACGCGTAACCCGTCAATCTTGGCCCCTACACAGGCAGAACCGATGCGGGTGTGGATCGCATAGGCAAAATCAATCGGCGTGGCGCCACGCGGCAGCTTGATCACCTCGCCCTTGGGCGTAAAGCAGAAAACCTTGTCGGTGTACATTTCCAGCTTGACCGCCTCGAGGAAGGATTCGTGATCATCCTCGCCGTCGAACTGCTCGGTCAGCTGCGCGATCCATTTGGCCGGATCCACCGCAAAGGGGTTTTTGGAGCGCACGCCGTCGCGGTAGGACCAATGCGCGGCCACACCCGTTTCGGCCACGTCATGCATCTGGCGCGTGCGTATCTGTACTTCGACCCGTTTGCCGTCACGCCCCGACACAGTTGTGTGGATCGAGCGGTAACCGTTGGTTTTGGGCTGGCTGATGTAATCCTTGAACCGCCCCGGCACGGCACGCCAGCGGCGGTGGATCGCGCCCAGCGCGCCGTAGCAGTCTTCCTCGCTGGTGGTAATCACGCGAAAGCCGTAAATGTCCGACAGGCGGGAAAAGGACTGCTCTTTCTCCTCCATTTTGCGCCAGACCGAATAGGGTTTCTTGGCGCGGCCGAACACCTCGGCCTCGACACCAGCTTTGGCCAGTTCTTTGCGCATGTCGGTAGTGATGCGCGCGATGACATCGCCGGTTTCTTTTTGCAGCGTGATAAACCGGCGGATGATGGATTGACGCCCCTCGGGGTTGAGCACCTTGAATGCCAGATCCTCCAGCTCCTCACGCATCCACTGCATCCCCATCCGGCCTGCGAGCGGCGCGAAGATGTCCATGGTTTCACGAGCCTTTTGAACCTGCTTTTCCGAACGCATCGCCTTGATGGTGCGCATATTGTGCAGCCGGTCCGACAGCTTGACCAGAATGACGCGCAGATCCTTGGACATCGCCATGAACAGCTTGCGAAAGTTCTCTGCCTGCTTGGTCTGGGAGGAGGTCAACTGAAGGTTGGTAAGCTTGGTCACACCGTCCACCAGCTCGGCCACTTCCTTGCCGAACAGCTCCTGCACCTCTGAATAGGACGCCGGTGTGTCCTCTATCGTGTCGTGCAACAGAGCGGTAATGATGGTGGCATCATCCAATTGCTGGGCGGCCAAAATGGCGGCGACAGCAACTGGATGGGTGAAATACGGTTCGCCTGAATGTCGGACCTGCCCCTCATGCATACGCTCGCCATATGCATAAGCTGCGCGGATCAGCGCTTCGTTTGTCTTGGGGTTGAACCCCCGTACCAATGTAACAAGGTCATCGGCAGTCGTTGTCATTATCTGCCTCGAACCTCGTACGGAACGGTCATATTTGGAGGACTCACCCCTGGCCTTGCGCCGCCATCAGCTGCCGCAAAAGCATTTCTTCGGACATGCTGTCTTCTTCGGGCTTGTCCTGCTCGGCGCCCATGAGAATCGCCATTGCGTCCTCTTCAGGCTCGTCCACCTCGATCTGGTGCTGGTTGCTTTCGATCAGGCGCTCGCGCAGATCATCGGCTGATTGCGTCTCTTCCGCGATCTCTCGCAGCGACACCACAGGGTTTTTATCGTTGTCGCGGTCAACAGTTACGGGCGATCCCGCAGCAATCTCGCGCGCACGGTGAGCGGCAAGCATGACCAGTTCAAACCGGTTTGGGACTTTATCAACACAATCTTCGACGGTTACGCGGGCCATGGGACGCTCCAGTAATATATCTGCCAGAATAGGCTAACTAGGCGCGTTTGCCCCGATTTACAAGCAGGTATTACAGCGGCACAACTTCCTTCCGCTGTGCGTCGGACAAAGCATCATGCATCTGGCGCACAGTCGCACCGGTCACCGGATGGCGCCAATCAGGCGCCACGTCCATCAAAGGCACCAGAACGAATGCCCGCTCGGCCAAGCGCGGGTGCGGCAGAACCAGCTGGTCTGGCGTGGCCTCTTGCTGCTGCGCCAATGGCATCTCGCGCCAATAGCGAAAGACCCGAGCATCGGGCAAAACCTGCGCGCCAGCAGCGATCAAGTCCAGATCCAGCGTCCGCGCACCCCAGCGCTGCACCCGCAATCGGCCCATTTCCGCCTCTATGGCATGCAAATGCGCGAGAAACCGCGCGGCATCGCCGGGTGCCTCTACGGCAATCGCAGCGTTCACGAAATCGGGACCGGCGCCCGCAGGATAGGCCGGCGTGTGGAAAAAACGGCTGCAAGACCGGATTTCAAATCCTCTTTTCTCAATTGAATCCAATGCCTTTTTGAGGATTTCGGCAGGGCCGTCTCCGTCAAACGCTACATTTGACCCCAGCGCAACAAGAGCAATATTAGTTGAATTGCGGACTACTGCTTCACTTTCACTCATCACACCTCCTTGCACCATCCGTCAAATTCCTTAAACCCTATCTGAAATGCCAGCCCGTTTTTCATCCAATTGACCAGATTTGATTTTAGCGGCGGAAACTTCCGATTTGAGGTATACATGTTTTACAAAGACGAGCGACTCGCGTTGTTCATAGACGGCTCGAACCTTTACGCAGCGGGAAAAACGCTCGGGTTCGATATCGACTACAAACTGTTGCGATCCGAATTCATGCGTCGCGGGAAGCTCTTGCGTGCCTTTTATTACACGGCACTGCTAGAGAATGACGAGTATTCCCCGATCCGCCCGCTGGTGGACTGGCTGAACTACAACGGCTTCACCATGGTGACCAAACCCGCCAAGGAATACACCGACAGCATGGGCCGCCGTAAGGTGAAAGGAAACATGGACATCGAGCTGGCCGTCAACGCGATGGAGCTGGCGCCCCATGTCGACCACATTGTCATATTCTCGGGTGACGGTGATTTCCGTCCGCTGGTGGAAAGCATCCAGCGCCAAGGCGTGCGGGTCTCCGTTGTCTCGACCATCCGCAGCCAGCCCCCAATGATCTCGGACGAGCTTCGCCGCCAAGCCGACAACTTTATCGAGCTTGACGATCTGCGCGACGTTATCGGCCGCCCACCCCGCGAACAAAACGAAACCCCCTCGCGTGATTAACCTAACCCGCACAAAATAGTGCGCCGGACCCAATTCGGGGATCCGGTGCACACGCATGATAAAAATTTGCAGACAGAAATGTCGCGCGGCACTATGCACAGCGCTGTTAACACTTTGCAGCAATTTGCAGTTCTTTTCCCTCCCCCAAACAGGGGATACCGCAAACGCCGCAAACGACCTCTTCAACAAAATCGACACTGGACCAACAGCCCCCGCGCCCTTACCTGTGCTGTCCAGGAATGGAGACGCTCATGACACAGCCGCCCCTCACTCTCTATCTTGCCGCGCCGCGCGGTTTTTGCGCAGGCGTGGACCGCGCTATCAAGATCGTCGAGATGGCGATCAACAAGTGGGGCGCGCCCGTCTATGTCCGCCACGAGATCGTACACAACAAATTTGTCGTTGACGGCCTGCGCGAAAAGGGTGCCGTCTTCGTCGAGGAACTCTCGGAATGTCCCGATGATCGCCCCGTGATATTTTCTGCCCATGGGGTGCCCAAGTCCGTGCCAAGCGCGGCACAGGCCCGCAACATGATCTACGTCGATGCGACCTGCCCGCTTGTCAGCAAGGTCCATATCGAAGCCCAGCGCCACGCAGACGCGGGCCTGCAAATGATCATGATCGGCCATGAAGGACACCCCGAGACTGTTGGCACCATGGGCCAGCTGCCGGAGGGCGAAGTGCTTTTGGTCGAAACCCCCGATGACGTGTCCCGCGTCACCGTCCGCGACCCGTCCAAACTCGCCTATGTCACCCAGACAACACTCAGCATAGACGACACCGCCGATATCGTCGCGGCCCTCCAAGCGCGCTTTCCCGATATCGTCGGCCCACACAAAGAAGACATCTGCTACGCCACCACCAACCGTCAGGAAGCCGTCAAGGCAATGGCCCCCAAATGCGACGCCATGCTGGTCGTCGGAGCACCAAACTCCTCCAATTCCAAACGTCTGGTCGAGGTCGGTGCGCGTGCGGGCTGTGCTTATGCGCAATTGGTCCAGCGTGCAGATGACATCGACTGGCGCGCGCTGGACGGCATCGCCAGCATCGGCATCACCGCTGGTGCTTCTGCACCCGAAGTGCTGATCAACGAGGTCATCGACGCGTTCAAATCGCGCTACAATGTCACCGAGGAACTCGTAGAAACAGCCGTTGAGAATGTCGAGTTCAAAGTTCCCCGCGTTCTGCGCACCCCGGCGTAGCGCCAGGTGCCGCAGCCTTTTGACCCGGAGATTGTGCTCGCCCGCCCGCTTATGGCAACCCTTGGCACAGTTACTGCGGACGGCAGCCCGCGCACAGCCCCCGTTTGGTATCACTGGGAGAACGACACGCTCCACATGCTCGGCGATGTGACAAGCGCCAGTGTCTGCAGGATCAAGGCCGATCCCCGCTCAAGCGTGGAAATCACGGACTTTGACATCCAGACAGGCCGCCTTTTGCATCTTGGTCTGCGCGGCAAGGCCCATATCACCCCAATGGACTGCGACATATTCGAGCGCCTGCTGCTCCGCTATCTCGGCGCGAGAGGTGACTGGAACCCTTGGTTCGTTGAAAATGTCGCACGGATTGATGATCCGAACGGAAGGCTCATTCGCCTCAGGCCTGACAGCGTTTTTACCAACAATGTCTCCTTTTTCCGCACAGGCCCTGCTCTGTTGGCACCCTGAACCGCGATACCGCAGGCCGGTCCGCGCATGGACAGCGCGCAACAGATGCGGCATTCTCCGCCCGAAGCATCACCGGAGCAACACCCAATGATCACACTCCAATTCCTGCTCACCGCCCTTGTTGTGGTTCTCGTCCCCGGCACCGGCGTGATCTACACGCTGGCCCTGGGCTTGGGTCAGGGCCGCCGCGCCTCTGTTTGGGCCGCCCTCGGCTGTACCTTGGGGATTGCACCCCACCTTGCTGCGGCAACACTGGGACTGGCGGCAGTCCTGCACACGTCCGCCCTGCTCTTTACAGCTGTGAAGTGGGCAGGTGTGGCATACCTGCTCTATCTTGCCTGGCAGGCTCTCAAGGACGACGGCGCGCTGAATGTCAGCGCCAGCAAGACCGCGCAAAACGGCTGGCAGATCGCACGGCGCGGCGCGTTGATCAACATCCTTAACCCCAAACTGTCGATCTTCTTTCTCGCTCTGCTGCCTCCGTTCCTGTCGGGCAACCCTGCGACCTTCACCACCGAGATGGTCCTGCTGGGCGCGGTGTTCATGCTTATGACCTTCGCGGTTTTTGTCCTTTACGGCATCTTCGCCGCTGCCGCGCGTCGCCGCCTGTTGGGCTCTGCCCGCGTCATGACATGGCTCAGCCGCTCCTTCGCAGCCATTTTCGCGGCACTCGCGGGCCGTCTGGCGCTTGAGCGCACCTGATGTTCGGCATTCCCCGCGCCCCCCTGCTTCTCGGCCTTGCCGGCCTGATCCCGTTCATCTGGGGCGCACTTACCCTGCTCGTCCCTGCCCTGAATGACTGGAGCACGGCAAATCTGGGCGCGCGCTTCACCGGCCCCTACATCCAGCTATTCTATGGCGCGGTCATCCTTTCGTTCATGTCCGGGGTGCTCTGGGGCTTTGCCACCAAGGTCGACGGCGCACAGGCTGCCACCGGCTATGCGCTGTCGGTCTTACCCGCACTCTGGGCGTTCTTCATGACCGGCAATGGCCCCACCAGTGCCAGCATCAACCTGATGACCGGCTTTGTCGGCCTGTTGGTGCTCGACGTGACATTCGCCCGCTGGGGTCTGACCCCGCTCTGGTGGATCCCGTTGCGCATCCTGCTCACGTCTATTGTCGTTCTCTGCTTCTCTGTCACGGCCTTCTTGTGAGCGACGCTGAAACCCTTGCCGTATATGCCGCGCAATCAGCCAGATATGCGGAAGTCACCAAAGACGGGATCGCCCGCGACCCGATGCTCGCCGCTTTTATCGCCGACCTTCCGCAAGGTGGGCACGTGCTGGATCTCGGCTGTGGACCCGGCATAGCAGCAGCCCTGATGGCCGATGCAGGGCTGGCAGTCACCGCCACAGATGCGGTGCCGGAGATGGTCGTTCTCGCCGCTCGTGACCCCCGCGTCCATACCTTGGTCCGGACCTTCGACCAGATCACTGGTACTGATATCTACGATGGCATCTGGGCCAATTTCAGCCTGCTACACGCAGAGCGCAGCACCCTTCCCCGGATTCTGCGCGCACTCCACACGGCCCTGCGCTGCGGCGGCTCGTTCCACGTCGCCATGAAGCTGGGTGATGACACCAAACGCGACGCCATTGGCCGCCAATACACCTACGTGACCGAGGCTGAATTGCGCGCGTTGCTCGCAGACGCAGGCTTTACCGTCACCAAAAAGACCACTGGATGCGATATGGGGCTGGACGGCACCTATGCGGATTGGATAGCACTCGCCGCAGATGCCTAAACTTTTTGCATATACAGACGGCGCCTGTTCAGGCAATCCCGGCCCCGGTGGCTGGGGTGCCTTGATGCAGGCTATGGACGGTGAAAAGGTTGTGAAGGAGCGCGAGCTGAAAGGCGGCGAAGCCAACACCACCAATAACCGCATGGAACTTCTGGCGGCTATCCATGCACTCGAAGCGCTGGAGCGCGACACCGAAATCACCATCGTCACCGACAGCAACTACGTCAAGAACGGCATCACCGGCTGGATCTTCGGCTGGAAGAAAAACGGCTGGAAAAACGCAGCCAAAAAACCCGTCGCCAATGTCGAGCTCTGGCAGCGCCTCGATGCTGCCAACGCCCGCCACCGGGTGACATGGGAATGGGTCAAAGGCCACGCAGGACACCCCCAGAACGAACGCGCGGATGCACTGGCGCGTGCGGGCATGGCCCCGTTCAAGTCAAAATGAGCCTGCTCAGCTTTCTGGATTACGCCTCCGTGATCGTCTTTGCCATCACAGGTGCACTGGTGGCCAGCCGCGCCCAGCTCGATCTGGTAGGCTTCGCTTTCATCGCCTGCCTCACGGCTGTGGGTGGCGGCACCATCCGGGACCTGCTGCTGGACCGCAACCCCATCTTCTGGATCGCCGAACCAGCCTATCTGGGCACCGCCGCCACTGCGGCCCTAATCACCTTCTTCACAGCTCACCTGCTGGAAAGCCGCCTGCGCACCATTATCTGGCTCGACAGCTTTGCGCTGGCCGTGGCTGTAGCCGCCGGTGCCGGTGTGGCGCTCAGCCTAGAACAGGGACCCGTTATCGTAGTACTGATGGGCATCGTCACCGGCTGCATGGGTGGTTTGATGCGCGATGTCGTGGTGGGCGATGTCCCCGTCGTCCTCAAAAAGGGCGAGCTTTACGTGACCGCCGCCTTCGCCGGTGCCGCAACAACCGTCCTGCTACAAACCCACCTACCTGACATCCCCTACACGCTGATTATCGGCGCAGCAGTCACATGGACATTGCGCGCTGGTTCCATCTTCTTCGGCTGGCACCTCCCCGTCTATAAAAGTGCCCCACCTAAAGACTGAACCGCCCATTTCTTTTGGCCGGAAATATCCCGGGGGAATTGGCGTTCACGCCAATGGGGGCCGGCCCCCTTCCCTCATTTCCGCCAGTGAAACGGCACGATAATCAACGCACCGATGGACGAGGCAATGGCGTTCACACCCGGCGAGGCAAACCCGAAGCCGAACATGATCCGGACAAAGTAAAACAAGAACGCACCACCAATGCAGATAATCATGCTCTGCAAGATTCCGTTGTGAGTAAAACCGGTCTTTTCCGCCAGATAGCCAACGATACCCGCGATCACAACTGTACCGATCATCGGGGGAAACATGGGGCTATCCTTTGCTTAAATCAGTGCCAACGGCGATCTGCGCACCGCGTTGGAACACATCCACATCCTGCGCGCCTTTGCCTGCCCTTTGCAAGCGCGTCAACGCCACAGCGCCACTCCCACAGGCGATATGCAGAGCGTCGTCCAGTACAACACCCGCTGCACCTGTCCCCTCTACCACCCGCGACCCCAGCACTTTGATCCGCACGCCGTCCCGCTCAAACCAAGCGCCCGGAAACGGCGAAAGCCCACGGATCATCCGGTCCACTTCGACAGCGGACCGTGTCCAGTCAAGCCGCGCTTCGGCCTTGTCAATCTTGGTGGCGTAGAGCACGCCCTCCTCGGGCTGAACGTCGGGCACCAACGCGTCCAGATCGCCCAGCGCCTTGACGATAAGGCGCGCGCCCATGGCGCTCAGGCGGTCATGCAGCTGTGCTGTTGTCTCCTCGGCACCGATCTCCAGCGCATCGCGCAGCAAGACAGGTCCAGTATCCAGCCCCGCCTCCATCTGCATGATGCATACACCCGTTTCGCGGTCCCCCGCCATGATCGCGCGGTGAATGGGTGCTGCCCCGCGCCAGCGCGGCAGAAGGCTGGCGTGGATGTTGAGACAGCCACGCGCAGGTGCGTCCAAAATAGCCTGCGGCAGGATCAGCCCATAGGCCACCACTACCGCGATCTCCGCCCCGAGTGCTGTAAACTCCGCCTGCGCTTCCGGTGTTTTCAAGGACACCGGTGTGCGCACCTCCAGTCCCGATGCCTCGGCGCGTGCATGGACAGGGCCGGGCCGATCCTTCTTGCCGCGTCCTGCAGGGCGCGGCGGCTGTGAATAGACGGCAGCAATCTCGTGCCCTGCGTCCACCAGTGCGTCCAGCACCGGTACGGAGAAATCCGGGGTGCCCATGAAAACAATCCGCATCGGCTATCCGTTCACTTTGCGCGCGCGCTTGATCAGCATATCGCGCTTCATCTTGCTCAGCCGGTCGAAGTACATCCGCCCCGCCAGATGGTCGATCTGGTGCTGGACGCTCGTCGCATCAAGGCCGACAAAGTCCCGCTCGACCACAGCCCCGCTGTCGTCAATGTACCGCACCTTCACCCCGCGCGGACGCGAAATCTTGGCCGAAACACCCGACAAACAGGGCGACGCTTCCTCATGCATGTTCATGATGGCAGAGGCGTCGATCACTTCGGGATTGGCCAGCAAAATCCGCTTGTTCCGCGCCTCGGAGGTATCCACCACCGCCAGCCGCAACATCACCCCGATCTGCGGCGCTGCAAGGCCTACGCCGGGCATTGCATCCATCGTCTCGACCATGTCATGCCAGATCGCCCGAATCTCATCCGTGATCTCGGGCACATCGCTGGCAGCTATGCGCAGGCGCTTGTCCGGCCATGTCAAAATCTTCCGCACGCTCATGCTGCATACTCCGCTTCCAGTCTGGCGCGCGTTTCCGCGTCCAGATGATCAAAGGTGACAACGCCGTCCAGATGGTCCAACTCGTGCTGGACGCAAGCAGCGGCAAAGCCGGTAAAGCTTTGGACATAACGCCCACCGTTCAAACCGGTCCAGACCATCTGCACCTGTGAGGGCCGCGAGATCTCGGCGCTCACACCGGGAATGCTCAGACACCCTTCGGCGTTGGTCGCGCGCTCCTCGCTCACTTCTTGCAGCATCGGGTTGATGCAGATCAGCGGATCGGGTTTGCCCTCTTTCCAGCCGGTGTCCATCACGAACATCCGCACCATCGCACCCACTTGCGGACCCGCAAGGCCACGGCCCGGTGCCGCGTACATCGTCTCCAGCATATCAGCAGCGAGCGCCTCGATCTCCGGCGTAATCTCTGCGATCTGCGGGCAAATCTCCATCAGGCGCGGGTCGGGCCAGCGCAGGATCTCCAGCACACTCATTCGCGCGCCAATTCGCGTTTGAACTTCACCATCTTGCGGGTGATCATCTGGCGGCGCATCGGCTTGAGATAATCGATAAAGAGCTTGCCTTCGAGGTGGTCGATCTCGTGCTGCACGCAGGTCGCCCAAAGCCCCTTCATGCCCTCGCGGTGTTCCTTGCCGTCGCGGTCGATCCACGTCACCTCGACCTCCGCGGGACGAGTCACATCGGCGAACTGCTCGGGGATGCTCAGACAGCCTTCCTCATAGGTGTTCAGCTCGTCCGACGCGGCGATCACCTTGGGGTTGAACATGATCAACGGGCGCGGCTTCTCGCCCTCTTCCTTAACGCAATCCAGCACGATCAAACGGCTCAGCACGCCCACCTGCGGGGCGGCAAGCCCCACACCGGGGGCGTCATACATCGTCGCCAGCATATCATCGGCCAACTGGCGCAGATCATCACTGAGATCTTCGACAGGGGCACAGTGCTTTTTCAAGCGCGGATCGGGATGGTAGAGAATTGGGCGTTTCATGGAAGCTCATGTAGGGCATGCCCCTTAATCCCGCAAGCAGGGCTTGTGCACAAGCCGCGTTTCGGTACGGTCTGGCGCAAATCCCAAGGAGAGACGACATGGACTTTGACACCCCGATTGAACGCCGCGGCACCCATTGTGTGAAATGGGACGGGATGGAGCAGATTTATGGTGTGCCTGCCGATACCGGCATTTCCATGTGGGTAGCGGATATGGATTTCGCCACGGCACCTGTGGTGCAGGACGCAGTGCAAGCCATGGTGGATCATGGCGTCTACGGCTATTTCGGCGATGACAGCAAATACCGCGCGGCGATCCAGTGGTGGATGCGGACGCGCCACGGCTGGGATCTGGACCCGGCACATATCTTCACCACACACGGCCTCGTCAACGGCACCGCCATGTGCGTGGATGCCTTCACAGCACCCGGTGACGGCGTGGTCCTGTTCACTCCGGTCTATCACGCATTTGCCAAAGTGATTAACGCCGCAGGCCGTAAGGTTGTCGAGTGCGAGATGGTTCAAGAGGCAGGTCGCTACCGAATGGATTTCGATGCCTACGACGCGCAAATGACAGGCACCGAGAAGATGGTCATCCTCTGCTCACCCCACAACCCCGGCGGCTGCGTCTGGAGCCGCGAGGAGTTGCAACAGGTCGCCGACTTCGCCAAGCGTCACGATCTGGTGCTTGTATCGGACGAAATCCACCACGATCTGGTGATGCCCGGCCACACACATACGCCGATGAGCCTGATCGAAGGGGTCGAGGACCGGCTGGTGATGATGACGGCCACCACGAAGACCTTCAACATTGCAGGCAGCCATTCAGGCAACGTCATCATCGCCGACCCCGACCTTCGCGAAAAATTTGGCGCGCGAATGATGGCGATGGGGCTCTCGCCCAACAGCTTTGGCCTGTTCATGGCCACCGCCGCCTATTCTCCCGAGGGGGCTGCCTGGGTGGATGATCTGATCGCCTATCTGGACGGCAACCGCCGCCTGTTTGACGATGCGGTCAATGCCATTCCCGGCCTGAAATCCATGCCGCTGGAGGCGACCTATCTGGCGTGGGTGGATTTCGCGGATACCGGTATGACGCGCGAAGAGTTCACCAAACGGGTCGAGCAAGGCGCAGGTATTGCCGCCAACCACGGTCCCACCTTTGGCAGTGGCGGCGAAACATTTCTGCGCTTCAACATCGCAACGCCGCGCGCACGCGTGAAAGAGGCTTGCGATCGGCTTGCCGCAGCTTTCGCCGACCTACAGTAAGGCCGACCAGCGCAGGCAGCAACCGTCAGTCGACGACAACACCTGCCTGCGCACCGCCCTCGATCTCGGCAGCGGAAACGTAGTTGAACGAGGAGGCGCGCTTGACGGTGAACACATTCTCGTATTCACTTTTTTCACATTTGACGATCAGGCACTCACCCAGATTCTCCACCCCGTCAAACAGGCTTACGACACCCTCAATCATCGGCACCTCTCCGGCAGAGACCGCGAAGCCCGTGGCCCAGCGCCGCAAGACAGGATAGCGGACGCCCTCTACCTCGACCCGCAACTGGCGTGTGCGCAAGGCCCGCGTGGCATAGGACCTGACTTGGTCGGCCTCAAAGCCTTTAGGCAAAAAAACATCCATGATTCTCTCCAACTCCCGATACCTAAATGTGTTTCCCGAAGTTCCGGATTACAACTGATTTTTGGAACATTATTTCGCACTGTGTATTTCCGCACGCTAGCTGCGCGGCTCATTGCCTACGAACTTACACCATTCGCTGTTACAGTTTGGTGAACATTTTCAAAGGAGGATACCATGGGGCTGCTCATTGAAGGCAAATGGCACAAGGACTGGTATGATACCAAAGAGACCGGTGGCACATTCCAGCGACAGGAATCAGAGTTCCGCAACTGGGTGACTGCAGATGGCAGCGCGGGGCCAAGTGGCCAAGGAGGCTTCAAGGCAGAGCCGGGCCGCTACCACCTATATATCAGCCACGCATGCCCCTGGGCGCACCGTGCCATGATCTTTCGCACGCTCAAGGGACTAGAAGGGCTGATAGACGTCTCGGTCGTGCATCCCGACATGCTGGGCGACGGATGGACCTTCGACACAGGATTTGACGGTGCAACCGGCGACCGGCAATTCGGCCTGCCCTACGCACGCGATCTTTATACACGGGCGAAGCCAGATTTCACGGGCCGTGTCACCGTGCCAATCCTCTGGGACAAGGAGCGGAACACAATCGTCTCCAACGAATCGTCCGAGATCATCCGGATGATGAACAGCGCCTTCGACGACATCACCGGCAATACAGATGACTACTGGCCAACAGATCTGCGGCTGGAGATCGAGGCAATCAACGCCCGCATCTATGACACGCTCAACAACGGGGTCTATAAATCTGGCTTCGCCACCACGCAAAAAGCCTATGACGCGGCAGTCTATCCGCTGTTCGACACGCTAGACTGGGTAGAGGAAATCTTGTCGCGCAACCGATACCTGACGGGCGCACAGATCACTGAGGCGGACCGGCGCCTGTTCACAACACTGGTCCGATTTGACAGCGCTTACCATCAGCATTTCAAATGCAACCGCTGCCGGATTGTGGATTATCCCAACCTGTGGGCCTACACCCGCGAGCTGTTCCAATGGGACGGCGTGTCCGACACCGTTCATTTTGATCATATCGTGCGCCACTATCATTACAGCCACGAAACCATAAATCCCAACAGGATCATCCCGATCAACCCGGTCATCGACTGGTACGCCCCGCACGACCGCAATTAATTCGCACGCGGCTCTGACCCGTAATGTGCAACCATCGCCGCCAGGTCCTCTGGCGGCGTACTACTCTGGACAAAAGCGCGGGCATTGGCGGAGTGGGCGAAAATCGATCCGTCCGAAAAAAACGTGGTGTTGGTTACAAAGATCACCCGCGCGTCAGGCTGGCGGTAATTGGCATAATCGGCAATGGCCAGCGCCGATCCCTCCTCAATCACCAGATCCTGAATGATGATGTCGGTATCATTTTCCGACAAATGCGCAATCGCGTCCTCCTGCCCGCTGGCACAGGCCACGGTCATTCCCTGTCGCTCCAGATGACGCTGCCACAAAGCCGCCAGCTCTGCCTGGCTTTCCACAATCAGCACTCGTGTGGGTTGGGATACAGTAAAACTCATTCGAAAGGCCTCCCCAGCCATCGATAACAAACATGAACTTCAAAATAGGAAAAACACTACACTTCGATCCGCGCCTTATAGCCAGCTATTGCGTGTCATGCAAAACTCGGGTTTGTCATTTTGTGGAATTCGGCTGATTTAGGCCTGAGGAAAACCGTTCGGGTGCTTGATTTGAGTGGACAAAACCAAAACCACGGCGGCGGGGTGGACGCAGCAGCGGCGCAATTTGGCGGTGCGCGTGAGGAATGGCTGGACCTGTCCACCGGGATCAATCCCGTTGCCTACCCTTTATGTGTCATTCCATCGGATGCATGGTGCGCCCTACCAGACCGCGCCGCGCAATCCGGGCTGGTCTCGGCGGCGCGTGCATTCTGGCGGGTGCCGGACGGAGCTGCGGTGCTGGCAATCCCCGGTGCCTCTGCGGCCATAGCCATGGTACCGCTTCTGGCGCAGCCCGGTCGCGTCCACATTCCCTCTCCCACCTATAACGAACACGCCGCGGCTTTCGCAGCCGCAGGCTGGCAAGACGCCACATTCCCGCAAGACGCCCAAGCGCAGGTTGTCGTACACCCGAACAATCCCGATGGGCGGCTCTTTACAGCAGCGGATCTTCATGCACCGCTGCGTATCATTGACGAGAGCTTTTGCGACGTAATGCCCCATGCCTCGCTGATAGATCAAGCCGGCGTGCCGGGTACACTCATACTCAAGAGTTTCGGCAAGTTCTGGGGTCTGGCGGGTCTGCGGCTGGGGTTTGTCATCGGCGATCCGGCGCTGGTATCACGACTGGAACAGATGCTGGGCCCATGGCCTGTCGCAGGGCCCGCATTGATTATCGGCGCGCAGGCCCTGCGCGACCATAACTGGGCAGAGAGTACGCGCATCCGGTTGGCCGCCGACGCAGCCCGTCTGGACGGCATAGCCCAAGAAGCAGGAGCAAAGCCGCTGGGCGGCACAACGCTGTTCAAACTCTTTGAGGTCTCCGACGCCATCGAATGGCAAGCCTGTCTGGCCCATTACCACATCTGGAGCCGTGTGTTCCCCAACAATCCCCGCTGGCTGCGCCTCGGCCTTCCTTCCCCTGATAAATGGGACAGGCTGGAAGCGGCATTGCGATGAGCAACGCAAGCATCCTTATCCTTGCTCTGCTGCTGGACGCCGCCTTGGGTGAGCCGAAATGGCTCTGGGACCGCATCCCGCATCCCACCGTTCTCATGGGCCGCGCTGTAGGGATTCTGGACCGCCATCTGAACCGTAACCGGTATCGCTTACTTGCGGGGTTTCTCGCACTGGTGCTCCTGATGGGCGGCGCATACCTGCTGGGCGCGGCGCTCAGCCTTTTGGGCGATGTTGTGCAGATTATCCTCGCTGCGATCCTGTTGGCACACCGCTCGCTTGTACAGCATGTCCGTGCGGTTGCAGACGGCTTGCGCGTATCTCTCGGCGATGGCCGTCGCGCCGTTGCGATGATCGTCAGTCGTGACACGTCGGGCATGGATCAATCCGCCGTTGCCCGTGCTGCCATCGAAAGTGCCGCCGAGAACTTGTCAGACGGAGTCGTGGCCCCCGCCTTCTGGTTTCTGGTCGGCGGGTTGCCTGCGCTACTGGTCTATAAAATCGTCAACACCGCCGATAGCATGATCGCCTACCGCACACCGCGCTACGAGGCCTTCGGCAAGGCCACCGCCTATGCCGATGATGCGCTAAACCTGATCCCGGCGCGCCTGACCTGCCTGCTCATCGCGCTGCCTTCGCGCGTATTGAGCCAGTGGATCGGTATCACCCGCGACGCAGGCAAGCACCGCTCTCCCAATGCAGGCTGGCCCGAGGCGGCGATGTCACGTGCCATTAAAGTAGCTTTGGCCGGTCCGCGTGCCTATGATGGCAAGATGCAGGATTTCGCTTGGGTCGGTGGTGATGGTGCGCGCACAATCGGTCCTTCGGCAATCGACGCTGCCATCGCCATGCTTTGGCAGGCATGGGGCATCATGCTGGGGCTGGTCTGTTTGCTGGCCCTTTTCGGATAGGTATAACACTGGGTATTTTATGCGTTTTCATATTTCTGCGGCCCTTCTCGCTTTCGCCGCCCTCCCTGCATCGGCCGACACGCCGTGCGGTGGTTCGTTCAATGCCTTCCTTGACGGCCTTGTAGCCGAGGCAGAAGTCCACAACATCGACGCAGACACCGCCGCGCGCTTCCTGCGCACGGTCCGCGTGGACCCTGCCGTGCTGCGGGCAGACGGCGCCCAAGGCGTCTTCCAGCGCCCCTTTGTCGATTTTTCCCGTCGCCTGATCTCGAATGACCGCATAGCGACCGGCCGCAGCAACGCCCAGCGGTACGACAGCATCTTTGACCGGATCGAGGCTACCTATGGCGTTGACCGCAATGTACTGCTGGCCTTCTGGGCCTTCGAGACGGACTACGGGACATTTCAGGGTGACTTCAACACCGCCAACGCACTGGTCACTCTGGCCCATGATTGCCGCCGTCCCGAGCTGTTCCGCCCGCAGATCTTTGCCGCGATGGAGCTGTTCAAACGTGGTGATTTTGATCCTGCCGCCACCACTGGCGCATGGGCGGGCGAGATCGGCATGGTCCAGATGCTGCCCCGCGACGTTCTGGAGAACGGTACAGACGGGGATGGCGACGGTCATGTGTCGCTGAAAACCTCCGCGCCCGATGCACTGATGTCCGGCGGCAAAATGCTATCGTCGCTGGGTTGGCGCGCGGGCGAGCCATGGATTGACGAGGTCACCGTGCCCGCAAATTTCGACTGGTCGCTCAGCGGATTGGAAACGGTCAAACCTGCTGCCGACTGGGCGGCACTTGGCATCACGGCCCGTGACGGCGCGCTGTCCGGTAGCCTGCCTGCCTCGCTGATCCTGCCGCAGGGGCGCTTCGGGCCCGCCTTCCTCACTTATCCCAATTTCAACGTCTATTTCGAATGGAACCAGAGCTTCACCTACGTTCTGACTGCCGCCTATTTCGCGACCCGCCTGGGCGGCGCGCCGGTCTACAACGCTGGCAATCCAGAAACCGGACTGGACGGTGATCAAATGAAACAGCTTCAAACCAGACTGCAGGTACGCGGTCATGATGTCGGCGATATCGATGGCATTCTGGGTGCACGCACGCGTATCGCGGTGCAGGCTGAGCAACAACGCCTCGGGCTGCCCGCGGATGCGTGGCCAACCCCCGACCTTCTGTCACAACTATAGGATACTCCCATGGCTCTAAAAACCACTGCCGCCGAAATGGTCGCCGCTGCCCGCGCGCGCATTGAAGAAATCGCAGCCTCTGACGCCATCGCAATGGTGAATGATCCTGCCGTCCAGATCGTCGATCTGCGCGACCCGCGCGAACGGCAGCGGACCGGGTTCATCCCCGGAAGTTTCCATTGTCCGCGCGGTATGCTGGAATTCTGGGTGGACCCCGACAGCCCCTATTTCAAGGACGTATTTGCCGAAGACAAAAAGTTCGTCTTCCACTGCGCCTCGGGCTGGCGTTCCGCAATTTCCGTGGCCACGCTAAAGGATATGGGCTTCGACGCCGCCCATATCACCGAAGGCTTCACCGGCTGGGAAAAGGCAGGCGGCCCAATCGAACGCAAGGACTGAAGCCACACTATTTCTTTTGGCCCCAAATATCCCGGGGGGCTTCGGCCCTATGGGCCGAAGCGGGGGCAGAGCCCCCAACCCGTTCCCCTCACGCTACCAGCGTTTCCGCTTTCTTCAGATCAACGGACACAAGCTGGCTCACGCCCTGCTCGGCCATCGTCACCCCGAACAGACGGTCCATCCGCGCCATGGTCACGGCGTGGTGGGTGATGATCAGGAAGCGCGTGTTGGTCTGACGGCACATCTCGTCCAGCAGATCACAAAAGCGCGTGACGTTGGCATCGTCCAGCGGCGCGTCCACCTCGTCCAGCACGCAAATGGGCGCGGGGTTCGCAAGGAATACCGCAAAGATCAGCGCCATCGCCGTCAGTGTCTGCTCCCCCCCTGACAGCAGACTAAGCGTGCTGAGCTTCTTGCCCGGAGGCTGGCACATGATCTCCAGCCCCGCCTCCAGCGGATCATCGGATTCAACCATCACCAGACTAGCCTCGCCGCCGCCGAACAGATGCGTGAACAGCAGCGAAAAGTTGGCGTTGACCTGCTCGAACGCCGTCAGCAGTCGCTCGCGCCCTTCACGGTTGAGGCTGGCGATGCCCGTGCGCAAGGTCTTGATCGCCTCTTCCAGATCGGCCTTCTCTGCGGTCAGACTATCATGCTCGTCCTGGACTTCTTTCGCGTCCTCTTCGGCCCGCAGGTTCACTGCACCCAAGGCATCGCGCTGGCGCTTGAGCCGGTTGACATCAGCTTCCAGCGCATCGGCGTCGGGCATCCGGTCAGGATCGACCTCCAACTGCTCCAAAAGCTGGGTCGGCGTCAGGTCCTGATCCTCGGCAATTCGCTCTGCAGCCACGGCAACGGTTTCCTTGGCCGCATCGCTGAGCGCTTCGGACCGGGCCCGCGCCTCGCGCGCTTCGGACGCTGCGCGCTCGGCTTCGCGTTCGGCCAGAGTGGTCTCCCGCAGAACGCTTTCCGCCGTGGAAAGCGCCTCCAGCGCATCCGCACGCCGCGCTTCCGCACGGGTGATCTCCATATCCAACTCGTCGCGCTTGGCAGCAATCTCCAAAGGCGCAGCACTCGCTTCTTTCAGCTCCGCCTCCGAGGCATGCTTGCGCTCGACCAACTCCGTACTGCGCTTTTCAGCCGTTTCCAACCGGTGACGCCAGCCGCTCAATTCCTTGGTGACTTCCTGCGCACGCTTCAACCGTGCCTCGCCCGCCCGACGCAACTCGTCATGGTTGGACCGGCGCGACATCATCGTGATCCGCGCAGCTTCAACCGTCATCCGCAGGTCCTCCACGGCTCCGCGCGCCTCGCCCAGATCACCTAGATCAGCCAGCGCACGTTCAGCTTCCAGCACCTGCGCGCGCGCGCCCATCGCCTCTTCCTCGTGACGCGCCACCGCCAGCCCGAGGCTTTCCAGACGCCCCGCTGCAAGGTTACGGTCCGCTTCCACCCGACTGAGCGCGCGACCTGCATCGGCCACCTGCCGGTCCGCCTCACGCCGCGCCTCGCGGGCGCGTTTGTCGGCTTCGGTCTGGGCGGCAAGACGCATAGTCAGGCTCTCGTGCGCCGCACGCGCACCTTCGGCGCGCTGGCTCGCCTGCTCCAGCGCTTGTTTCAGAACCTCCAACCGGTTGAGCTGCTGCAACCGGAGGGCCGCGGCGGAGGGCGCATCTTCTGCCCAGGCGCGGAACCCGTCCCAGCGCCAAAGATCCCCCTCCAGCGATACGAGCCGCTGACCGGGCTGCAGAGCGGCTTGCAAGCGCGGGCCGTCATCTGCATCCACCAAACCAATCTGGCCCATCCGCCGGTCCAGTACATCCGGACAGGACACATGATTGGTCAGCGGGGTTACGCCAGCAGGCAGGGGCTGAATCTGCGTATACGCTGGCAACGTCGACCAACCGGACGGCCCATCCGCCTCAACCTCCGGCGCACGCAAATCATCAGCCAGTGAGGCACCGAGCGCTTTTTCGAACCCATGCTCCACTTGCAAACGGTCCAGAATCTGCCCCCCCTCTGCGGTGTCACGCTCCACCAGCTTGGCCAGCGCAGTCGTTTCCGCGCGCAGAGCGTTCATCTCGCCCTCGGATTCCGAGCGCTCTGCGCGCGCCTCTGCCTCCAGTGATTGGGTGTGCGCGCGGGCTTCCTCGGCCGCTATCAACGCCTCTTCCGCCGCTTCCGCCGCAGCAACAGCCGCAGCCTCGGCGGCACTAGCCACTTCAAAATCACCCGCTGCTTTTGCCAATGCTGCTTCGCTTGCTGCAACAGCTTCACGGGCACGCACGGCTTCCGCCTCGGATTTAACCTGGGTTTTGCGGCTGTCTTCCAGCAAACGCTCGGCAGAGCCATACCGTGCGGCCAGCCGTGCGACATCCTCAGTCTGCTGGCCCAAGTCACCCTCGCGGGTTTGCAAGACCGCCGCTGCCTCTTGCGCTGCGTCACCGGCCGCTTCCAGCGCATCGGTGTGACCCTCGCCCGCCTTTGACAGCTCGCGCGCTTCCCATTCCAGCCGCTCGATCGTATCTACTGCATCGCGGTTCAGCCCGCCTTCACGGTCAATGTCCCGGGCCAACTGCGTGATCCGGCCCTGCAACGTCTCGATCAGCGCCGACGCGCGGTTTTCCTGATCGCTCAGCGCATCACGCTGCACCACCAGCCGCTGGACCACGGCACCTGCAATCACATCCTCTTCGCGTAGAGAAGGCAGCGCATCTTCTGCTGTCTGCCGTGCCTTGGTGGTGGTCCGCACAAGCCCTTCGGCCTGCGCCGCAGCCGTCAACCTTACGCGCAACTCTTCCTCGGCCCGCGCACGGGCATCATCTGCCTCGCGCCAGCGACGATAGAGCAACGTCCCTTCGGTTCGCCGCAACTGCTCTGCAATCTCGCGATATCGCGCCGCCTGACGAGCCTGCCGCGCGAGCTGCGCCAGCTGCGCCGCCAATTGCTCGACCACGTCGTCCACACGCGCCAGATTGGCCTCAGCCCCGTTCAGCTTCAATTCAGCCTCGTGCCGCCGCGCATACAGCCCGGAAATCCCTGCCGCTTCCTCCAGAATACGCCGACGGCTCTTGGGTTTGGCGTTAATCAGCTCGCTGATCTGACCCTGCCGTACGAGAGCGGGCGAATGCGAGCCGGTCGAGGCATCGGCAAACAACATCTGCACATCGCGCGCGCGCACGTCCTTGCCGGCCGCCTTATAGGCGCTGCCGACATCACGGGTAATCCGTCGGACAATATCCAGGGTATCACTATCGTTGAAACCCGCAGGAGCGAGCCGTTCACTGTTATCAATCTGTAGCGAGACTTCAGCGAAATTGCGCGCGGGCCGTGTGGCGGCACCCGCGAAGATCACATCCTCCATCCCCCCACCACGCATCGCAGTAGGGCGGTTTTCGCCCATCACCCAGCGCAATGCCTCCAGCAGGTTCGATTTCCCACAGCCATTCGGCCCCACAACACCCGTCAGACCATCCGCGATGACCAGATCGGTGGGGTCAACAAAGCTTTTGAAGCCTGTCAGCCTGAGTTTAGAAAAGCGCATATACTGCCTGAGGGATGATTCCGGACCGTGCGGCACGGTGACGGTTTTGCCCACCCGCTGTCAACCACAGGGCACAAGCCACAGCGGCATTGAGCGAGTTATCCCCAAGATATTGCTGTTAGAGACTCGGTTCACACTCGATTAACACCGACGCACCCCCTAGCTGGCTGACCTCTGTACCACGCAACGGGATACACTCAAGATCGACGGGCGTTGCCCGAACCGGCTTGCGCGGGCCCTTGCCACATTTCAAAATACCAGTGGCCTGAGACTGATCGCCTCGAACCTCCTTCACCTCACAGCCACTGACCATCGCCATAGCCTGCCCTGCCCTCTCCCTGATCGGGCCAAAACGCGGTGCATATTCGCTGTTGGTCCGAATAGCCTCCGCCAGTTCACCGCGCACACGGACATCGAAGGTCGATCCATCAACCGTGACGGTCGTTGCCGGCAGACCACGGAAATGTGCCCCTGCGCTGTTGCAGGCGGAGACAAGCATAAGGACAAAAGCGATATGAAGACTCAAAATTTTCATATCGATACGTTCTGTTGGTAATCACTAATTTTCCGTAAAGATCCCAATACCCAATCGAAACATTTTAGCTTCGACGGTCGATTCCCGCGTTTCAAATCGGCTGTTACCTCTTCTCTTGCTGCTTAAACCACCGGGGGTGGCAAAATTCCGTCAGCAAGCTTCCGAAAGACGCCCGTTGGGTCGGTAACCTAAAGCAATATTCGGATCACACGACCAGATGCGAGAGCAATCTATGCACCTCACTCACCTTTCACGATTAATTTTAGCTGCTTTTCACAAGTCAACATTACGAGCCTACCGTCCAGATCGTGCCGTTCGCTTGCCGTCACCTTTGATTGGTCATATAATTTGACCAATCAAAGGATGTTACCCATGCCATTTCGCCGCGTCAGTCCGGAAAAACTTTCTACAGCTGTCATACGGCAGGTCGAGGAGCTGATTCTGCGTGGGATCCTGCAGCCGGGCAAGCGCTTGCCGCCCGAAAGGGAACTGGCCGAACGTCTCGGCGTCTCCCGTCCCTCGCTACGCGATGCAATCGCGCAGCTTCAGGAGGTTGGCCTTTTAAGCACAAAGCCAGGTGCGGGCGTTTACGTGGCGGATGTCCTTGGATCAGCATTCTCCCCCGCTCTCATCGCGCTTTTTGGGCGCCATGACGAGGCGGCGATGGACTATCTGTCCTTTCGTCGTGATATGGAGGGGCTGGCGGCGGAGCGCGCGGCGCGTTTGGGTTCTGACACAGATCTGGCTGTGGTCAGCGCCATTTTCTCCAAGATGGAAGCAGCCCACAGTCCCGAAGAAGAGGCTGCCCTCGATGCGCAGTTTCACATGAGCATCATCGAGGCGAGCCACAACGTAGTGATGCTACACATGATGCGTTCCATGTATGATCTGCTGCGCGGGGGTGTGTTCTATAACCGTCAGGTCATGTTCCGTCAGCAGACCAAGCGCGCAGATCTTCTGGATCAGCACCGCGCAATCCATGATGCACTTATCGCACGGAATGCACCCGGCGCCCGCGCCGCCGTTGAGGCGCATCTAAGCTATGTCGAGCGGGCCCTGATGGACCAGCAGCGCGCAGAGCGGCATGAGGATGTGGCACGTCAGCGGCTGGATCAAGAAATCAACACCGGAAACCACCGGTTTCCTGCTACCCCTCCTCGTTAAGCCTGCCGAATGAAGCCACGCAAAAAAATGTGGCGTGCAATTCGCAGCACAGTTTTGGCTTGAGCGGGAAAAGCGACACAACACTGCTGAAATAGGCCCCTAATTCACAACATTATTTTCTAACGCACCTGAAGCAGTCCTCTGGCATAAGACCCGAGATCAGATCGAAACTCTTCTGTTTTGATTTAGTAAATAGAGCCAATATCTTTTGCTCACATCTTAACCTTCGCGGGTGCGCGAAATTCATGCTGCTTTTCTCAGCCTACTCCAAATTGCGCTCTGTATCTGCTTTCAGGCAAAAAAAGCAACGCAAAGCGAACCGTCTAAAACTGACGCGTCGGTGACGCTCTATCAGGGCTCTAGAGGGTACCGAACCAACGCATATTGTCGTCCTGAGTGGTCCAACTTCAGTCACCTAATGACCAAACATGCGCATTGCAGATGCAAAGTGCATAGTCCTCGGACCGACACTAATCAGCATTTGAAACCACTAGTCGCCGCTTCTGGCGTTCAGGTATTTCGACTAATGCCTATCAAGATTCTGAGGCTTCTCCGTTTGACGTTTTTATTTCGAACGGCTTTGCGGCAGACCGACAGCGTCAACATCTTTTGCAAAAATATCTAGGGAGCGAAACGTGTCAGTGCTGATCTTCGCTCCGCAGCATCCAATCGACCTTTGTCAGGAAATTAGATAGTTGGACCTGCGTGAATAATATCCGAACAGCCCAGTCATATGCTAAACGGCGAGTGCCGGAGAAGGACAGCGATCAACGGGTTGCGCGCAACGATCCATGAGATTTCTGACGATTGTTTTGGGTCCCCGTTCGCAAATACAGATGAGATCTTTCAAGGTCGCGACGACCTCCGGCAACTATTTTAGGCAAGTGGGTAGCGCACCACCGGAATCCAAAATCTATGCCGGGAGTTTTCAGTCCATATACTGCTGGAGATGGGATGATTCATCCATAACACTCCGGAAGCGAACAGTTTTGCGCGACTCTAGTCGCATACACAATTAACCTTGTCTAAAATGTTGGAAATGTCACATTCGCTACCTCAAAAGCATCTCGAAGCTCATCCAGATATGGGGATCGCGGATCAGAGAAAGTTTAGAGTAGAGCGGACTTTGACTGTTCAGTCATGTGACAAAAATATGCGATTGCCCTAACAATCAGCCCTCCGCTATGCGGCCACTTCGATCTTCTTCTCAACAGATTTCCTGAAATTTCCGGTAAATGAAAGTCAGGCAGACCTATCAGCCTTCAAATAGGATGGATCAAAGCTGCGGAAACGATGATCACGGCTTTGGAAAAGTCATGATTGCCAGTTTGGCAGCCAAGAACAAAATATGGCCGCGACAGAGATAGTCGCGGCCATATTCACTTAAAGGTCTGAGGCTAAGATGCCTTGGTAGATTTGTAGCGCTATGCGGTTCCCCGAAGATATTCAGAGCAGCTATTAACTCAAATCTGACGCAGCTCAGTGCAGCTTTGCATCCACTTGGGTAATGCCATCGTCAATCAGTTTGTTCGCCTCGGCCGCAGACATCTGCTTGCCAATGATCTCTCGGGAAGCAGCGATAGCAATGACAATTGCCTGGTCGCGGACTTCCTTGATCGCGGCAGCTTCGGCTGAGGCGATCTGTTCTTCTGCAGCGGCCAGACGACGTTCAACCGACTTTGCCAGATCAACACGGGCCTGCTCGCCTGCGGCAGTTGCTTCCTGCTTGGCAGCCGCAACGATACGGTCGGCCTGCTCCTGCACTTCTTTCTGTTTGCGCTCATAAGAGGCGAGCAGCGTCTGTGCGTCTTCGCGAAGTTTGCGGGCTTCTTCGATTTCGGCTCTGATGCCTTCAGCGCGGCCGTCCAGCATCTTGCCCATTGTGGTAGGCACTTTGAAATAGACCAGAACCGCGATGAACAGCAGGAAGGCCAGCAACACGACAAAGTCTGTGTTGCCCAGCGAGAAGAATGGACCCGTCGCCGCAAACGCAGGAGACGCTATGGTGGTCAAAGCGACGCCCGCGATGGATGATTTTGTGAAACGCATGACGTTATCCTTTCATCCGCGCGTTGATGGCGGCGGTGATGGTTTTCGCATCGGCCTTACCGCCCATCGCCGCAACGATTTCCTTGGTGGTGTCTTTGGCGACAGCTTTCACGCTCTCCACCGCACCTGCGCGGATTTCGGCGATGGCTTTTTCCGACTCCGCGGATTTAGCCGCGATCTGCCCGTCAGCCTTTTCGATGGCTTTCTCAAGATCCACCTGCATATCTGCCTTCGCCTCAGCGATGATACGCTGCGCCTCGGCGCGCGCATCGACCAGCGACTTGTCATATGCAGCTTCCGCGTCCGACGCTTTTGACTTCAGGTCTTCTGCGGCTGCAATATCATTTGTAATCGTGCCCTGACGTTCAGCCAGAACCGCCGCGATACGGGGCAGAGCCACCCGCGACAAAATCATGTAGATTGCGATCAGCGCAAGGACCAGCCAGAAAATCTGGTTGCTCCATGTCGACGGATCCAACTGCGGCATGCCCGCATTTGATGCGCCAGAATGCGCCGCGACGCCGACAGCATCGGCGAGGCCATCTCCGTGAGTGGTTTCAGTTGCCATTCCGGCCTCCTGTCGAAACATCTGGTATTTCAGGCGGCGCAGTACACGCGCCGCCCGATATGCTCATAGCAAGTGCCGGATGCTTAGACAGCGAACATCAACAGCAGAGCTACGAGGAACGAGAAGATCCCCAGAGCTTCGGCGAACGCGATACCGATGAACAGTGTAGCAGTCTGGGAAGCAGCTGCGGATGGGTTACGCAGTGCGCCGCCCAGGAAGCTGCTTGCAACGTTACCAACACCGATAGCCGCGATGCCTGTGCCGAGTGCCGCAATACCTGCGCCGATGTGTGCGAGTTGACCTTCCATGAGAAATCTCCTGTAAATTGGAAGTGGATAGAGAGACGGGTTACCCCGCCGATTGTTCAGTGGTGAGGATGCAGCGCATCTTTCAGATACACGCATGTCAGGATCGTAAAGACGTAGGCCTGAATGAAGGACACAAGGACCTCCAGACCGTACATTGCAGTGATGCCGAGAATGGCAACCGGAGACACCAGCGTCAGCGCGGCAAAGCCCGCGAACACTTTAATCACCGCGTGGCCCGCCATCATGCTGCCCGCAAGACGGACAGAGTGACTGACAGGACGCACGAAATAGGAAATCAGTTCGATCACGGCCAGCGCGGGGCGCAAGGCCAGCGGGGCAGAGGACACCCAGAACATGCCAAGGAACGACGCGCCGTTCTTTACAAAGCCCAGGATGGTCACGCCGAGGAACACGGCCAGCGCCAGCGGAATGGTGACCGCGAAGTGCGATGTGGGCGTGAACGCGGTAGGAATAAGGCCAAGGAAGTTGGCAAACACAATGAACATGAACAGCGTCATAACATAGGGGAAGTACTTAACGCCTTCCTTGCCGCAGATGTCCTCGACCATTTTGTAGATGAAACCATAGGCCAGTTCGGCAACCGACTGCATCCGGCCGGGGATGACTGCGCGACGCGAGGTGCCAACAACCAGCAGCAGGAATACAGCCGCGACAGACAGGCTGGTCCAAAGCGCAGCGTTGGTGAATGTAAACCACTGGACAGGGCCGTCGCCGCTCAGCGGAGAGACGATAAACTGGTCCATCGGGTGAAAGACCAAACCACCTTCTTCCGCGCCGTTTGCTTCTGTTGCCATTTGTTGGCCCCCTAATTCTTTTCGTCCTGAACGGACGGTTTTGCCCCGCCCCTGCTCGGGACGTATTCTGTACCGGCTTCGTCAGCCAGCTTTCTGTCTTGCATTTCCTGCGCGGAGCGGAACATCGTCTTTACCCCGGCCGCGAGACCCAAAAACACAAACAGTACCATGAACACAGGTAGCGTTCCAAAAAACACATCCAGCCCGTATCCTATGCCAAACCCGATCCCGAGACCGGACACCAGTTCTATCACCATCCGCCAGGCCATCTGAGCCTGAGAGTGATGATCTTCCACCCTCGATTTTGGTGCTTTCAAACCTTTGGCCGCCGCAATCCGCGCTTCGATCGCAGCAAATTCCGCTTTACGATCTTCGTCGGTCACTGGCGTGCCCCCGTTGGATGTCTTGGATGTTAGGTACTGTGAGGCTCGCACGGAGTCAACGGCCTCAAAGGCCAACTCAAGATATTGATCTTAAACAATTATAAATTTTACACGTTTCCATGAAGCCACCGTCAGCTGCCAAAATCACCTTGTTTTACGCGCTAGCCTTATTCAACCATCCGGTTGATCTTTCTGCACCACAGCGCCGCTTGTGCTTTTGTCGGCGCGCGCGGTGCGCTATGGATCGACCTCATGAGCACATCTCTGGACACCACTTTCGCCGCCCTGTCGGACCCCACCCGCCGCGCCATCCTAGCGATGCTGCTGGAGGATGACATGGCTGTCACGGACGTGGCCGAGCCATTCAATGTGTCATTGGCAGCAATTTCGAAACATTTGGGTGTGCTCACGACGGCAGGCCTGATCACCCAGGAAAAACGTGGGCGGGTGAAATGGTGCAAGCTGGAGCCCGACGCCCTGCGCGCCGCATCGGTCTGGATGCAGGGTTTCGGCCAGTTCGAGCCGGTTCATCTCGACGCGTTCGAACGGTTCCTCGCATCCGAGCTGCCGATGGCGGGTGACACAAACAGCTGACACAAAAAAAGGAGCCACCGGCCCCCTTTTTCTGACATTCCCGCACCGCGTCAGGCGCTGAAGAAAAGCCTCACAATAACGAGCACGATAACAACGAGCCCGATTATATAAAAGATTCCCCGCATGACTGTCCCTCCCATGCTTGAAAAGCGCAATATGCGTTCAGGTGATGCCCAGAAGGCTCAGGATAGCGATAACGACCACAACGAGGCCCACGAGGTAAATAATGCTGCGCATTGGATTGATCTCCTTATGTATTGATAAGGACAGAACGTCGCAGAAGCTGTTCCGGTTCCGGCGGACCAGTGAATTTCAGGTTTTCGCAGGAATTTGCACCGCATCATCGTCCCGCAGCAGCAATAGCAGCGCCAGCACCGTCAGCCCCACGCCCGCACTTACCAGCAGCGGCGGCAGCGGATTGCCCAGCGCTGCCTCCCACCCGATCACCCAGCTTGGCACCAAATAGGTATAGGCCATCACTTTGGCCGACGGCAGGCGCAGCGCTGCGTATTGAACCAGTACAAAAGTGATCGCACTGGCCCCCAGCGAGACATAGACAATGGTCACCCAGACCATTGGCCGCAGCGCAGCCCAGTCCGTGGCCTGGATATCGCGCGCACCGACCACCCCCAGCCACAGCGCACCCGCCACCAGCACACCGAACGAGAATACAACCGCACTCTCGCCCCGGTTCAGCCGCCGCACCAGCGGTGTGTAGAGACCATGCGCGATACAGCCGAAGAAAAAGATTACCTCGCCGCGCCCCACATCAAATGCCATAAGCGCCGCGAGGTCGGCGCGAAAAATCACCCACAGCGCGCCTGCGCCGCCGATGGCCAGCGCCAGCAACATGCGCGGCGTCGTCCTCTGGCGCAGCAAGAACCACGCAAAAACGCCCGACATCGCAGGCACCAGCGTGAACACCGCAGCCGAGCGGACGGGCGCGGAGGTCTTCAAACCCTCGAACATCAGCACGAAATAGATCACGAACAGCCCGCCCAGCAGCAGATACCGCCACGGAGCCGCGAACGCGCTGCGCGGAATGCCCGTGGTGACCATCGCAACCATGCCCACCGCCACACCGGCCAACACAAACCGCACCGCGTTCAGCGCCAGCGGCGCAATTTCGTTCGCCACCATTCCCCCAAGCGAGAAGGAGCCGGCCACAAGCGCCGAGAACAACAGCATCGCCAGATGTCCTCTCGTCTGCTGGTTCGTCACAGGTAGCCGTCCTTTATATGCACCTTAAGAAACTGCACCAGCGCCTGAACCTTGCTGGTGCGGTGCAGATCCACGTGGGTCACCAACCATAGCGGTGATGCCCATTCAGGCTGCGGTGGCGAGATACACACCAGATTTTCGTCACCAGCCGCCTCCTGCTCGGTGAGAAACCCGATCCCTGCGCCACAGCGCACGGCCAGACCCAGCGCCAGCGGGTCATCACTGCGAAACACGACGTTCGCGCGGGGCACGGCCTGTGCCAGCCAACGGAAAAACGGCGCGCGGCTCCCGGCGTCTTCATGGCCAACAAAACGGTGCGCCGCATAATCTTGCGGCCCCTGCGGCATGCCATGGCGGGCAATATAATCCTTGGAAGCATAGAGTCCGACCGACTGCTCCGCCAAAGGTTGGACGACATTGTCGGGCTGGTCGGGCGCAGCACCTGCGCGAATGGCCACATGCGCCTCGCCGTACTCCAGCCGGAACAGGCGATCTCCCGTCAAAAAGCGTACCACCACATCCGGATACTTCTCCTGAAACGCCGCCAGCAGAGGCGCTATGCGCGGCGCAAGCCCGACCAGCGAGGTCACCACCAGATCGCCCGACACACCGAGGCCCTGCCCCTTGATCCGGCTGAGCAACTGGCTGAACTGATCCTCCGTTGTCTGCGCGACGCGGAGCAGGTCCAGGCCGGCCTCGGTCGCGGTGTAGCCGCGCGCATGGCGCTGGAACAGCTTGACGCCCAGCCGCTGCTCCAGCGCGTCGACATGGCGGATCACCGTTGCATGATGCACACCCAACACGTCCGCTGCACCGCTGACCGTGCCCATCCGTGCGACCTGATAGGCGGTTTTCACCTCGTCCCAATTTTCCATAGCACCCTTCCGACAAACATTATTGGTGCGTTCATCCACAACTCTTGTGCAGTTTTCCGATCTATTGTGCATTTTCGCAAGGTGTATCCTGAACGCCATTGCGAACAAAGGATACGCCTGATGACCATTCTGCACGTTACCTCTTCTACAAACTCCGCTGCCTCCAAATCCACCTTGCTGGGCACCGAAGTCGTTGCCAAGCTAGGAAGCACTGCGACGACACGCGACACCAGCACCATTCCCGCCATTGATGCGGATTGGGTCGCCGCAAATTTCACCCCTGCCGACCAGCGCAGCGCGCAGCAGACCAAAGCTATGGCGCTGTCCGATACACTGGTAGACGAATTGAAGGCCGCGGATACGGTGGTCATCTCGGTCGCCATGTACAACTTCTCCATTCCCGCAACACTCAAATCATGGATTGACCAGATTTGTCGGGCAGGCATCACTTTCAAATATTCCGCAGCCGGTCCCGAAGGGCTTCTGGCCGGGAAACGCGCCATTCTGGTGGTTGCGACCGGCGGAACGCCCGTTGGCAGCACTATGGATTACGCGACGCACTACTTGCGTCACATTCTTGGCTTTGTCGGGATCACCGATGTTCAGATCGTCGCCGTGGACCGCTTGGCCGAAGAGGCAGACAAGGCACTCGCCGACGCCAGACAGGCCATTACCGCGCTCTAGCGCCCCGAGGGGGCGGTTGACAGCGCCCCCTACGCCCGCTAATCAGCAGCCACATTCCGGAAGGCAACTCTTCCGGTCCTGACCCAAATCAGGATCGCCCCCAGTCAGCGTATTACGCCCACTGGGGCATTTGTGCATTTACGCGGACGTTCCTACATTGGGACCAACCGCAACCGATATGGAAAGGGCATCTGCCCATGTTTGAGAATCTCAGCGAACGCCTCTCTGGCGTCTTCGACCGCCTGACCAAACAGGGCGCCCTGTCCGACGAGGACGTAAAAACTGCCCTGCGCGAAGTGCGTGTGGCCCTTCTGGAAGCGGATGTTTCGCTGCCCGTGGCACGTGATTTCGTCAACGCGGTGCAGGAGAAAGCCACCGGACAGGCAGTTACCAAATCCATCACGCCTGGCCAACAGGTTGTCAAAATCGTCCATGACGCGCTGATCGATGTGCTCAAGGGCGAGGGCGAACCGGGTGCGCTCAAGATCGACAGCCCGCCTGCCCCGATTCTCATGGTTGGCTTGCAGGGCTCGGGTAAAACCACAACCACGGCCAAGCTTGCAAAACGCCTGACCGAGAGAGACGGCAAGCGCGTGCTGATGGCATCGCTCGACGTGAACCGGCCCGCCGCGATGGAACAGCTGGCGATCCTCGGGCTGCAGATCGGCGTGGACACCCTGCCGATCGTCAAGGGCGAAACCCCTGTCCAGATCGCCAAGCGCACCAAGACCCAAGCGGCGCTGGGCGGCTATGACGTATATATGCTCGACACCGCCGGCCGATTGTCCATCGACGAAGAATTGATGCAACAGGTCGAAGCCGTGCGCGACATCGTGACCCCGCGCGAGACGCTGCTGGTGGTTGATGGCCTTACCGGTCAGGATGCCGTGCAGACCGCCGAGAACTTCAACACCCGCATCGGCATCTCCGGCGTGGTCTTGACCCGTATGGACGGCGACGGCCGCGGCGGTGCGGCGCTGTCGATGCGTGCCGTCACCGGAAAACCGATCAAATTCGTCGGCTTGGGCGAGAAGATGGACGCGCTCGAGACATTCGAGCCGGAGCGTATCGCGGGCCGCATCCTTGGCATGGGCGACATTGTTGCCCTTGTCGAGAGGGCACAGGAAACCATCGAGGCCGAGCAGGCCGAAAAGATGATGCGCCGCATGGCGAAAGGTCAGTTCAATATGAACGACCTCAAAATGCAGCTGGAACAGATGCTCAAGATGGGCGGCATGCAAGGCATGATGGGTATGATGCCCGGCATGGGCAAAATGGCCAAGCAAATCGAGGACGCAGGTCTTGATGACAAGATCCTCAAACAGCAGATCGCGCTGATCAACTCCATGACCAAGAAAGAGCGCGCCAACCCCGCGCTGCTTCAGGCTTCGCGCAAGAAACGCATCGCCAAAGGTGCAGGCATGGAGGTCTCCGACCTGAACAAGCTGATGAAAATGCAGCGCCAGATGTCGGACATGATGAAAAAAATGGGCAAAGGCAAAGGCGGCATGATGAAGGCCGCGATGAAGCAGATGATGGGTAAAGGTGGCATGGACCCTGCGGCAATGGCGCAGGGCATGGATCCCAAAGCGCTTGAAGCAGCCGCCAAGCAGATGGGCGGTAAACTTCCCGGCATGGGCGGCGGCATGTCCTTGCCCGCAGGCCTGTCAGGGTTCGGGAAGAAGAAATGATCACCTGCGCCGTTCAATCCGGGATCACCCCCGACAGAATGCCCGCATCTGTGCGCATGGCGCATTCAGGGATGCCGCACCGCGGCGCTGCACGTGCAGTGTACGTCCGGTGTACACTGTGTGACACCCTCGCACCCCTGCCAGGGAGGGCTCAATGACCGATACCGTCAAACTTGCCGCCGAAGTCCTCAAGGGTCATCGCGCCAGCATCGACAGGCTCGATGCCATTCTCGTCTACACGCTGGGCGAGCGGTTCAAACACACCCAGGCTGTGGGGAAACTCAAAGCCGAACACGACCTTCCCCCGTCCGATCCGGCCCGTGAAGCGGACCAGATCGCGCGGCTCGAAGATTTGGCAAAGCAGGCCGATCTGGATCCTGAATTCGCCAAGAAGTTTCTCAACTTCATCATCGCTGAAGTCATTCAGCACCACAAACATCACCAAGAAAACCCGTAAGGAAACAAAACTATGTCGATGAAAATCCGTCTTGCCCGTGGTGGCTCCAAGAAGCGCCCCTTCTACCGTATCGTTGCAGCAGACAGCCGCATGCCACGCGATGGCCGCTACATTGAAAAACTGGGCACATACGCGCCGCTGCTGCCAAAAGACAGCGAAGACCGCGTGAAAATGGACATGGACCGCATCAACTACTGGCTGGGTCAGGGCGCACAGCCAACCGAGCGCGTACAGCGCATGCTGGAAGCCGCAGGCGCACTGCCCAAGACCGAGCGCAACAACCCGAAGAAGGGCGCACCCGGCAAGAAAGCCACTGCCCGCGTCGAGGAAAAAGCAGCCAAGGCCGCCGCCGCCGCAGAAGCCGCAGCAGCGCCAGCAGCCGAAGAAGCCGCAGCAGAATAAGCCGGTCGGGCGCAGCGATGCGCCCTGCCAGCGCGGGCAGCGGGCAACCGCTGCCCCCTTCCCGCGTGACGCGGATGCACCACCCCTCCCCATGCCGTTCACTATCCTTTGCCTTGGTCAACCGGGCGATGTATCCCTGATACCAAAGCATACCCGACCGGCCGCCACCTGCGCGCGCCAGCGGACTGAATAACGAGGATACACGATGTTTCGACTGCTGAAATTCTTTATCGTGCTGGGCACAGGCGCTGTTCTGGGCTTTTACTACAACGGCATGTTGATGCGCGCGGAATGCAGCGCGGGCGAAGGCGAATGGCGCGATACGATCTGTGTGAATTCGGAGCTGGTACAATGAGCGACAGCCATATTTGCGTCGGCGTGATCTCTGGTGCCTATGGCGTGCAAGGCGAGCTTCGGATCAAAAGCTTTTGCGCCGTCCCCGAAGACATCGAAACCTACAGCCCGCTGACAAACGAGGACGGCTCACGCGATTTCATGCTCGCCATCCTGCGCCCCATCACCAACGGATTCTCCGCGCGGCTGCCCGATATTTCCAGCAAGGAGCAAGCGGATGCTCTGCGCGGCACCAAGCTGTTCGCCCGCCGCGACCAGTTGCCTTCGCTGCCGGACGATGAGTATTACCATACCGATCTGATCGGACTGAAAGTCTACGACACCGGTGGCGCACTTATGGGCAGCGTCAAAAGCGTACAGAACCACGGCGCGGATGATCTACTGGAGCTTCAACTGGCGGGTTCGTCCACCACCACGTTCCTGCCTTTCACGATGGCTGCGGTGCCCACCGTCGATCTGGCCGCTGGCCGCATTGTGGCGGACCCGCCCGAAGGTGTGCTGCCCGCACCCTCCCGTCCTGCATGACGCCACGCCGCATCATCATCCACGCGGGGTTCCACAAGACCGGTACCACCAACCTGCAACAGACCTTGCGCGCCAACCGCGCCGCCCTGCGTCCCGATGTACGGCTGGTGCTGCGTCCAGGCATGAATGCATTGTGCGAATCCGCTCGCGGATACAGCATCTCGCGTGAGGATTATGACCTGGGGCTGGTGAAATATGAGGCCGCGCTGCTGATGGAAGCGCTGGAACGGGAAACAGCCCGTACGCTTGTCATCAGTTCGGAAGACCTCAGCGGTCATATGCCGGGCCGCCACGGGCTGCGCAGCTACGGCGCCGCACCGGACCTGATGCGCGCGCTGTCGGTAGCGATCAAAGCAGTTGATTCCAACGCGCAGGTGACTTTTTTCTTCACCACCCGCGCCGCCGATCCGTGGCTGCGCAGCTGCTACGCCCAGCACCTGCGCACCGCGCGCATGATCTGGGACGAGGCGGAATATATCAAACGACTGAAAGCCTCTGCCGCGCTGGAGCAGATCATCGACCAGATCCGCAGCGAAGTGCCCGACAGCGACGTCGTCGCCGCAGCACTTGAGGCACATGCCAACCGCCCTCTTGGCATGGCCGAGGCATTGCTGGACATTCTGGACTTCCCTAAGGGTCGCCGTGCGAAGCTTGTACCTTCCTCCACCCGCAACGCGGCTCTATCGGCAGATGTGTGCACGGAACTGCTGGCCCTCAACCGCTCGGATCTCGAGCCTGCCGCCTTGAAAAAAGCCAAGCGCGCGGTGATCGACGGGGCCAACTGATGCCACGCAAAATTGTCATTCATGCAGGCTTTCACAAGGCCGGGACCTCGACCGTACAGGCCGTTCTACGCACCAACCGCAAGGCGCTGATGCCGGCGCTGGCGATCCGCCTCAAAGGCCAGATGCAGGAGTTGATGAGTGCCACGCGCGGCTATTCCACCTACGGCACAGAGGAGGCCCTGGACAAAGTCAGCCGCCGCTTTGATTCGCTGCTGGCGGATTTGCCCGGCATGCCACGCCGGACGCTGCTGCTCAGCGCCGAGGAACTCTCGGGCCACATGCCGGGCCGTGGCCTGTTGGCGGATTACAGTGCCGCCCCCGTGCTGGCCTATCTGATGTGGCAGCGCGCGCAGATCGCATTCCCCCGCACGCCGGTGGTGTTTTGCTACGCCACGCGGACACGCGCGGATTGGCTGCGCTCGGCGTGGTCCGAGCATGTGAAGTCTTCCGGCATGACGCTGGATCATGCTGAGTTTTGCACCGCCTACCCCGGTGCCGCCGCTCTGGAAGATGTGGTAAGCGAGGTGCGCCGCCGCGTACCTGCCCCCGTACACAGCTATGCACTGGAGGCCTGCGCGGACCTGCCGCTTGGCCCCGCAGATCCGGTGCTGGACCTGTGCGATATCCCTGCGGACCTTCGCGCCACACTCACCCCCCAGCCGCCCCAGAACACGCGGTTGGATGAAGAGACTTTGACCGCCCTGTTGCATATCAACAGAACTCACAAAGACACCGAAGCACGTAATGCCGCCAAGGCCGCGCTGCTGGACAAAGGACTGCCACAATGAGCACGCCCAACCGGTCACACGGCAAGACCCGCGTGATGCCAACGATGAAACCGCGCGAGTTGATGCAGGACACGCCCGACTACACCGAGGTCTGGCAGGCGCACATCATCACCCTGTTTCCCGAGCTTTTCCCGGGCGTGCTGGGCGCCAGCCTGACAGGGCGCGCGCTCCAGGAAGGCCGGTGGCAGCTGCACGCCCATGACCTGCGCAGCTTTGGCCTGACAAAACACCGCAACGTCGATGACACCCCGGCGGGCGGCGGGGCTGGCATGGTACTCCGCGCCGATGTCGTTGGGCCTGCGATCGAAGCGGTTCAGGCCCGCGCGCAGGGGCGCTGGCCGATCCTCTATATGTCTCCGCGCGGACAGCGGTTTGATCAGGCGATGGCCCGCGATCTGGCCACTTGCGCCGGTGTCACGATGCTCTGTGGCCGGTTCGAAGGCGTGGACGAACGGGTAATCGAGCATTACGGCATCACCGAAGTCAGCCTTGGCGATTTTGTCATGACGGGGGGCGAGCTGGCCGCTCAGGCGATGATCGACGCCGCCGTGCGTCTGCTGCCCGGCGTGCTGGGCAATGCCGACAGCACGGTTGAGGAAAGCCATTCGGCAGGACTGCTGGAGCATCCACAATACACCAAACCCGCCGAATGGCACGGCCGCGCGATCCCTCCCGTGCTCATGTCCGGCAATCATGCCGAGATCGAAAAATGGCGCCGCGAGATGTCGCACCGGCTGACCAAAGAGCGGCGGCCGGACCTCTGGGCCAAGCACCCCGATAACAAGGATGGGTAGCTGGGCCAAACTGGATGCGGAACTGGCCGCATGGGACGCCGCAGGCCTGCGGCCGCGCCTGTGGTGGCGCGATGACGATGCGCAGACGGTCACGCCCGATCTGGAACGCCTGCTGACGCTATCCCAAAAACATGCCGTGCCGGTGCATCTGGCCGTGATCCCCGAAGGGTTGGGCCGCGATCTGGCGCCCCGCCTGCGCGATACGGATTACGCATATGTCCTGCAACACGGACTGCGGCACCGCAACAATGAGCCGAAGGGCATGCCGGTGTCCGAAGTCGGCGACCTTCGCGATATTGCACTCCAGCAGACCGACCTGAAGCAAGGCCGCGATATTTTGCAAGGCGCAGACCTGCCGCATCTGCTGCCCGGGTTTGTTCCGCCATGGAACCGCATCGGCGATGCCACGCGTCGGCATCTACCCGACTGGGGATACAATTTCCTGAGCGCCTATGAAGGGCGTGCGGATGATGACCCAGTCGAAGGGCTCACCCATATCGACGCGCATCTGGACCCGATCCGCTGGAAATACGGCCGCGTGTTTCGCGGGGAGGACAAGATGCTGGCGATGCTGCTGGATCACCTGGCCGAGCGCCGCACCAGTGATCCAGCGCGGCCCATCGGCTACGTTACCCACCATCTGCAAACCCAAGATCCGATCTGGGCGTTCACCCACCGCCTGTTCGCGGCCACGCGCGGGATGTGGGTGTCGGTGCCGCAGATGCAGCAGGAGGCCTGAGCCATGGTCGAGGTCACATTTGCCACCCCACCCCATCGTGAGGAGGTCGAAGCATTCATGCACGCCGCCTTCCCCCGTGCCAAATGGGGCACTGAGGGGTGGACGCGCCTGCTCGCCAACCGTTGGGGCGGTGCACGCGGTGAGTTCGCCGTTACCGCGCGCGACAAGGGTGCGCTGGTCGGAGTGATGGGCATGAACGACAGCCTGCGCTACACCCCGCGCGGGCCGCAACGCTACCGCAATCTGACATCATGGTACGTGCTCAAATCCCACCGCGGGCAGGGTTTGGGCGAGCGATTGATGCAGTGCGCCATGGCCGATCCGGCTGTCACCTCGACCAACCTCACCAGCGCCAAGGGCGCATTGCCTCTGGTAGACCGGATCGGCTTCAAGGTACTGGATGCGCAGCGGGTGGTTTGGCGGCACAGCGGCACCGACACGCTGCCCTACACGCTTGATCCCCTAAGCGACGCCCCGCTGGATGCGGTCGATACACAGGTTTTGGCGGATCACGTCGGCCTGAATCTCAAACCTGCGGTGATCGAGACACCGGATGGGCCTCTGACTCTGGTGTTGTCGGTCAAACAAAAGGTCGATGCCTATGTGACCCACGAAGTGCTTTATGTCGGGCAGCCGGACCTGTTGGTGCGTCACGCGCAGGCGGTGGTGGACACGTTGCTGCCGGAACAGGCCGCAGTCTTTAGCATCGACAGACGCATGATCCCCGATATCGCCAATGGCACCGTCGAGCCGATCGAAGTGCCACGATTCTACAGAGGCACCAGCATGCGGCCTGCCGAGATTGATCATATGTATTCGGAAATCGTCCTGATGGATATGAAGCTCTACTGACGGCTTTTGCACCACTGCCGCCTCCCGATCACTTTCGGGAAGCGGCAGTGTCATTCCGCATTAGGCTTTTTCACGCAAATAAACCGCGATCTGGTCTTTCAGCGCCAGACGCTCGCGGCGCATCTTTTGCATATTGTCGTCGCTGGTCGGCTCCACGTCCGTCTCGGCGCGGTGGATTGCGCGGTTCAGCGTGTGATAGTCATCCGACATCTTGGCAAAATGCGTATCCGACAGCTTGAGTGCGGCCATCTGCTCGGCCTGTTGCGGGAATTCTTCGTTCAATTCGTGGGGTGTATGTGACATGGCGGTTTCCTCCGGTTATGTCTTGCGGTGTTTCGGGTGCAGCGATGACGCCAGAATATGCTCGGATTTTTGCAACAAGGCTTCGGCCTGATGGTAGATCTTCGGATCTGG